>Ga0209226_10000169_pt1 | contig 43092 bp, 38 predicted proteins | sample BarGraNGADG00212_2_FD_184497 | JGI IMG/M metagenome (GOLD analysis project Ga0209226, IMG submission 184497) | Arctic peat soil microbial communities from Barrow, Alaska, USA - Barrow Graham LP Ref core NGADG0011-212 (SPAdes) (version 2) | ecosystem: Environmental > Terrestrial > Soil >...
GCGAAATTTTCCGATGAATGAAAATAACAGACGTCAGGCAGAAGTTCCTGAAACGTGCAGGATTCTGAAAAATGCAACCGGAACAGCTCCAGGGATGTGGTTTGAAAAAGAGGGAACAATTTACATCTCCATGCCCGGTGTCCCGCATGAAATGAAATATCTGATGACAGAATTTGTACTGCCTGAATTAAATAAACGCTTCACATCACAAGTAATAATTCATAGGAATATAATGACTTATGGAACTTTCGAAGCTAAACTCGCAGAGATACTTACCCTCTTTGAATCACGCCTGCCCGGGAATATACGACTTGCTTATCTTCCGGCTTCAGGAGTAATTAAACTAAGACTTACAGGAACCGGATCGGATTACAATTCTTTATCAGATCTTATAACTGAACAGGTTAAAAAATTGTATGAGACTATTCCTGAATTCATTTATGGCGAAAATGAAGAGTCGCTGGAAATGGTTATCGGAAAACTTTTAAAAGCGAAGAATAAAAGCGTCTCTACAGCCGAGAGTTGCACAGGTGGCGAAATTGCTCACATGTTAACAAGTGTCCCCGGCAGCTCAATATATTATAAAGGTTCTGTTGTTGCATACTCTAATTCTGTCAAAACACAATTACTTGGAGTACATGATTTTATACTGGATAAACATGGAGCCGTAAGTGAACAAACCGTTAAAGAAATGGCTGCGGGTTCCAGAAACTTATTTAAAACAGATTTTGCTGTTGCTACATCAGGGATAGCCGGACCAGATGGTGGAACAGAAGCAAAGCCAGTTGGAACTGTTTGGATAGCAGTCTCTTCGGATAAGGAGATTGTTTGTGAAAAACGTGTTTTCGGCAATGATAGAATTACTAACATTAAAAGGTTTTCCCTGGCTGCATTGAACCTTCTTAGAAAACAGATAATCAACTATTAACCTGCATTTCTGAATGCTGTTCAAAAAAAGTAGTTTAAATATTTGTATAATAAGATAAAAATCACGTATTTTGCGCTTCGTTTTAAAAGGACAAACGTTAGTTAAGAAGTAAAACAAACATCAATGTCAAGAATTTGTCAGGTTACAGGGAAAAAGGCGATGGTCGGAAACAACGTTTCGCACTCTAAGAGAAGGACTAAGAGAAAATTCTATCCTAATCTTTTTGTTAAAAAGTATTACCTTCCGGAAGAAGAAAGGTGGATATCACTTAAAATTTCAGCATCAGGCATCCGTCTTATCAGTAAAAAAGGACTCACAAGCGTCCTGAAAGAAGCAAAAGAAAAAGGTTACATTTTGAATTATTAAAAAGGATAGAAAATGGCAAAGAAGGCTAAAGGTAACAGACAACAGGTAATACTGGAATGTACAGAACATAAAGAGAGCGGACAACCGGGAACATCAAGATATATTACGACAAAAAACAGGAAGAACACCCCTGACCGTCTTGAAAGGATGAAATATAATCCTGTTCTTAAAAAACATACACTTCACAGAGAAATCAAGTAAATAAGTTTAAAACATGGCAAAGAAAGTTGTTGCAGCGCTTAAGACAGGAGCGGGGAAGTCATTTACAAAATGTATTAAAATGACCAAATCCGATAAATCCGGTGCATATCTGTTTAAAGAAGAGATCGTTCATAATGATCACATTAAAGACTTCTTCACAAAGAAGTAACAGTATTTAATGCTTATAAGATATTCATGGCTTTCTTCTTAGCGGGAGGAAGCTTTTTTTTTATTTATTTTTCAAATTAATCATTATCAGATGGCTTTGCTGGGATTTCTTGGAAAAGATAAAAAGGAGAACCTCGATAAAGGCCTCGAAAAAACGAAGGAGAGCGTTTTCCATAAGCTATCCAGAGCCGTTGCGGGGAAATCAATAGTTGATGAGGAAGTCCTTGATAACCTCGAGGAAGTTCTTGTATCCTCTGATGTCGGTGTGGCAACCACTCTAAATATAATCGAACGTATTGAAGCCAGAGTTGCCAGGGATAAGTATTTAAATACCAGCGAACTAAATGTGATCCTTAAAGAAGAGATAGTTGCTCTTCTCGAAAAAAATCAAAATGACTCTGAATCGGACTTCTCTTTGACAGGTAAAAATGTCCCATATGTTATTATGGTTGTCGGGGTAAATGGTGCCGGCAAAACAACAACTATCGCAAAACTTGCTTATCAGTTTAAAGCTGCCGGTAAAAAAGTTCTTATCGGAGCAGCTGATACTTTCAGGGCAGCAGCAATCGATCAACTTCAAATATGGTCCGACAGGGTAGGAGTTCCGGTTGTTAAACAACAAATGGGATCGGATCCGGCATCGGTTGCCTTTGATACTCTCAGATCTGCTGTTTCTACTGAATCTGATGTTGTAATTATTGATACTGCGGGACGGCTTCACAATAAAATAAACCTTATGACCGAACTGTCTAAGATTAAAAGGGTTATGGAAAAAGTCATCCCTGATGCTCCGCATGAGGTTCTACTGGTACTTGATGGATCAACCGGACAGAATGCATTCGAGCAGGCCAAACAGTTCACAGCAGCAACAAATGTAACCGCAATGGCAATTACGAAACTTGACGGTACGGCTAAAGGAGGTGTGGTAATTGGTATCTCTGATCAGTTTAAAATACCTGTAAAATATATTGGTATAGGCGAAAAGCTTGAAGATCTCCTGGTATTCAACCGGTTCGATTTTGTGGATTCGCTGTTCAGTTCAAAATAATAGTATAAATTCCTTCGTGACCCTTTGTGAAACCCTTTGTGTGCCTTAGTGGTAAAAAAAATATTTAACCACAAAGTATCACAAAGTCAAAGCACTAAGTAACACAAAGGAAAAACAAATTAATGGCATTGACTTTAAAGCGCTTCATTGAATAACAAAAAAATAAATATCGTCACTTTAGGTTGTTCCAAGAATGTCGTTGACTCAGAAAAGCTTCTGAAACAACTGAATGCCGGAGGCTTCGAAGTTTTCTACAATTCAGATGATTTCACAGCCGGGACCGTAATTATCAATACATGCGGATTTATTAACGACGCAAAGGAAGAGAGCGTAGACACCATCTTACGGTTTGTCAGGGCCCAAAAGAAAGGCTATATTGATAATTTATATGTAATGGGATGTCTTTCAGAGCGATATGCAGAGGCACTCAGACACGAAATCCCTGAAGTAAAAAAATATTTCGGCGTAAACAATTTGAATGATATTCTGAAAGAACTTGGAGTAAATGTCAGGAACGATCTATTAACAGACAGAACACTTACAGGTCCCGGGCATTATGCTTATCTCAAAATTTCTGAAGGTTGCGACCGGACGTGTGCATTCTGTGCTATTCCTGTTATAAGAGGGAAATATATTTCACGACCCAAAGAGGAACTGGTAAAAGAGGCATCGCGACTGGCGGAGAACGGGGTTAAAGAATTGATTCTGATTGCTCAGGACCTTAGTTATTATGGACTTGATCTTTACCGGAAACAAGCATTACCGGAACTGGTTGCTGAATTGCTTAAAATCAGTTCATTGGAATGGATCCGTCTGCATTATCTTTATCCTGCTAATTTTCCAAATGAACTGATTCCTCTGATAAGGGAAAATCCCAGAATATGTCGTTATATAGATATTCCGATTCAACATATTACCGATAATATGCTGGGACTGATGAAAAGATCGCATAACAGAAATGAAACAGTCTCTATCCTTAATAAACTTCGCATGGAGATCCCAGGTGTAGTTATCAGAACCACACTCATTGCCGGGCATCCGGGAGAAACCGAACAGGACTTTCTCGATCTGAAACATTTTATTTCGGATTTCCGGTTTGAAAGGCTTGGAGTCTTTGCTTATTCACATGAAGAGGATACGTATTCGTATAATGAATACAAAGATGATATTCCTTCTGATGCAAAAGAAGCGAGGGTGGCAGAACTGATGGATATACAGCAGAATATCTCAGCTGAATTGAATGAGTCCCTTATTGGTAAGATATTCAAAGTTATTATAGACAGAAAGGAGGGAGAATTTTTTGTCGGAAGATCTGAATTTGACAGTCCGGAGGTCGATCAGGAGATTCTCATATCAGCTGAACATCTTTTGGAACCAGGTAATTTCTATAACATCCTGATAACAAAATCAACTGAATTTGATTTGTACGGGGAGCCGGTTTAATTTTCTTTATTCAGCGGGAGTATCCGTTTTTTCCGGAAGCTCTATCTTCTTCTTCTGAATTTTAATCTTTATTTCCGATTTGGCACTGTTAAATCCTACGTTTATTGAATCACCTTCCTTAAGGTTAGCTTTAATGAGGACTTCAGCCATTGGATCTTCAAGATATTTCTGAATGGCACGTTTAAGTGGTCTTGCTCCAAAATTTGCATCAAAACCTCTTTCGGCGATAAAATCACGGGCCGCCGTTGCGATTTTCAACTGGAAACCGAGTGATTTGACTCTTTCATAAAGACCTTTCAGTTCCAGATCAATAATTTTATTAATCTCCTCTTTCCCTAAAGAATTGAACATTATCACATCATCAATTCTATTCAGAAATTCAGGTGCAAATGTTTTTTGCAGAGCTTTTTGAAGAATACTTTTGGTCTGTTCATCCCTTGAAGCCTTTTTGGCAGTGGTGTCAAACCCCATACCATGTCCGAATTCATTTATCTGCCTTGTTCCGATATTTGAAGTCAGAATTACTATGGTATTTCTGAAATCGACCCGCCTTCCAAGACTATCGGTCAATTGTCCTTCGTCAAGAACCTGCAACATAATATGGAATACATCGGGATGGGCCTTTTCTATCTCGTCCATCAGAACAACAGAATAAGGTTTCCTTCTTACTTTCTCTGTCAGCTGTCCACCTTCTTCATAACCTACATATCCGGGAGGAGCTCCGACAAGCCGGGAAACGGAGAATTTTTCCATATATTCGCTCATATCGATCCTGACAAGATTATCGGTAGTATCGAAAAGGAATTTTGCCAGAACTTTTGCGAGCTGAGTTTTTCCTACACCGGTGGGACCAAGGAAAATGAACGTTCCAATAGGTTTGTTGGGATCTTTAAGACCGGCCCTGTTCCTCTGGATTGATTTCACAACTTTGAATATGGCTTCATCCTGACCTATAATACTTCCCCTTAGCTCATCAGCCATGTTCAACAGCCTGGTTCCTTCCGTCTGGGCTATTCTTTGAACAGGAACTCCGGTCATCATTGCCACAACTTCTGCAACCTTTTCTGCATCAACTGTTTCACGGTTAACAGCTAGATCCTTTTCCCACTTTTTCTTCTCCTGATCAATCGAGTCCAGAAGGTCTTTTTCCCGATCGCGAAAACTGGCAGCTTTCTCGAAATTCTGGTTTTTAACTGCCAGCATTTTTTCCTTCTTTGTATCCTCGAGTTGCTTCTCAAGTAAAAGAATTTTCTCCGGAACGACAATATTCGAAATGTGTACCCTGGAACCTGACTCGTCAAGGGCATCAATTGCCTTGTCGGGGAGGTGCCTGTCTGATATATAACGGTTTGTGAGTTTCACGCAGGCATCAATTGCATCGTCAGTATAAATAACATTGTGATGCTCTTCATATCTCTCCTTTATATTATGAAGAATGTGAATTGTTTCTTCTATTGAAGTCGGTTCAACAATCACTTTCTGGAATCTTCGCTCAAGAGCTCCATCTTTCTCAATATGCTGGCGGTATTCATCGAGTGTGGTTGCACCTATACATTGAATTTCACCCCTGGCTAGTGCAGGTTTCAGCATATTTGCTGCATCGAGAGAACCAGTTGCACCACCGGCGCCAACAATAGTGTGAATCTCATCAATAAAAAGAATTATGTTGTCGTTTTTTGAAAGCTCATTTAGTATGGCTTTCATCCTTTCTTCAAATTGTCCCCGGTATTTAGTTCCTGCAACAATTGAAGCAAGATCAAGGGCAACCACTCTTTTGTTAAAAAGTACTCTGGAGACATTCTTTTTAATAATTCGAAGAGCCAGACCTTCTGCAATAGCAGATTTTCCGACACCGGGTTCGCCGATTAAAACAGGATTATTCTTTTTCCTTCTCGACAAGATCTGGGCCAGACGCTCAATTTCTCTCTCTCTGCCAACAACCGGATCCAAACGTCCTTCTTCAGCGGCTTTTGTCAGATCTATTCCGAAATTATCCAGAACCGGAGTATCTGAAGAAGATTTGGAGGAGGGAGGAGTGGAGGACTGTCCTTTTCCCGGCCCGTTAAAACTTTGACTTTCATCATCTTCGTCCCTGGGATAATCGGCTTTTGAAGTAGGTGATTCAGTCTCAACCATTTTACGGACTGATTGATAATCAACATCCAGTTCTGAAAGAAACCTTGTAACCAAAGCATTTTCGTCTTTGAGTATAGCCAGAAGCAGATGTTCTGTATCTATAGTACTGCTTTTGAGAGCCTTTGCTTCAAGATACACAAGTTTAAGTATTCTTTCTGTGCTCCTTAAAAGGGGAATAACCTCATGATCCGCTACGGGAACAGGGCTTTCAACCTTGATGCTTTTCTCAAGAGATCCTTTAAGAACCATAAGATCAATACCCTGATTCATGAGGATTTCTATAGCTGTGCTCTCACCATCTCTTAGTATTCCCAGAAATAGATGTTCTGGACTTATATGACTGTTACCCAGTCTTATAGCCTCTTCTTTGGAATAGCCAAGAATATCTTTAACCCTCTGTGAAAATTGTGAATCCATATTTTATTTTATCATTTACAAAATTAATAAAAGTAAACCGACATTCTGTCAGATAATATTTGACAAAAGTACATATTACTAATATTTCAAAGTTAAATTAAGCATATTATCTATATGGCAATTTTCGTGCCCATTTATGAACAATGAATGTTAAAAATTCACAGCCTTGAAAGCTCGAAAGTAACCAAATTTTAATTACTTTCGTAAATCTAAACCCGGTCTTTGAGGTTTATTTGTAAATACTTAATTAATAATCTGTTATGTCAGAGAGAGAGAGAATCATAAAGGTAAATATTGAGGAGGAGATGAAGTCTGCATATATCGACTATTCGATGTCGGTTATTGTGCAGAGAGCATTACCTGATGTGAGAGATGGTCTCAAACCGGTCCATCGCAGGGTACTTTTTGGAATGTCTGAACTGGGAGTCCTTTCTAATAAAGCTTATAAGAAATCAGCAAGAATAGTGGGAGAGGTGCTGGGAAAATTTCATCCGCATGGTGACTCTTCTGTGTACGAAGCTATGGTAAGGATGGCTCAGGAATGGTCATTAAGATATCCTTTGGTAGACGGACAGGGCAACTTCGGATCAGTTGATGGTGATAGTCCTGCTGCAATGCGATACACCGAAGCCAGACTTAAGAAAATTGCTGAGGAAACGCTGGCTGATATTGAGAAGGATACTGTTGATTTTCAGCCAAACTTTGATGATTCCTTAACTGAACCGTCAGTTCTGCCCACAAGGATACCCAACTTACTTGTTAACGGTGCTTCGGGTATTGCGGTTGGAATGGCAACCAATATGCCACCTCATAACCTTTCTGAAGTTATTGACGCAACCATAGCCTACGTAGATAATAATGATATTACTTCGGAAGAAATTTTACACTTTATAAAGGGTCCTGATTTCCCTACCGGAGGGATTATTTATGGTGAACAGGGAATAAGAGATGCTTTAGAGACCGGACGGGGCAGGATTGTGGTTCGGGGAAAGACCGAAATCGAATTAACACATTCCGGAAGGGAATGTATTATTGTTAATGAGATTCCCTATATGGTCAATAAGGCCGAAATGATCCGAAAAATTGCTGATCTTATAAATGAGAAAAAACTTGAGGGGATATCTTATATTAACGATGAATCGGATCGCAACGGGATGCGAATTGTCATTATTCTTAAGAAAGATGCAAGTGCAAATGTTGTTCTGAATAACCTTTATAAATTTTCATCACTTCAGACATCTTTCAGTGTCAATAATATAGCCCTGGTGAAAGGACGACCTAAAACGCTAAATACCAAGGATTTAATACATTATTTCGTAAAACATCGTCACGAAGTAATCATAAGAAGGACAAAATTTGATCTTGACCAGGCTGAAAAACGGGCACATATACTTGCGGGATTGATCATTGCGAGTGATAACATCGATGAGGTAATAGCAATAATCAGGGCATCCCAGACTCCTGATATGGCCAGGGAAAGACTTATGGAGCGATTCGGCCTCTCAGAAATACAGTCGAGGGCGATAGTGGAAATGCGTCTGCGCCAGCTTACCGGATTGGAACAGGAGAAATTAAGAGCAGAATATAAAGAGATAATGGAATTGATTGAATACCTGAAAAGTGTTCTTGCAAATGTTGACATTCAGATGAAAATTATTAAGGATGAACTTCTTGAGGTTAAAGAAAAATATGGTGATAAAAGACGCACTATAATTATTCCGAATGCTGAAGAGTTCAATCCTGAAGATTTTTATGCCGATGAAGAGATGGTAATTACCATTTCTCACATGGGTTATATTAAAAGGACTCCTCTGACAGAATTCAGGAGACAGAATCGTGGTGGAACAGGAGCAAAGGGAGGATCTACCAGGGACGAGGACTTCATAGAACACTTGTACATTGCTACAATGCATAATACTATGCTCTTTTTTACCAGAAACGGAAAATGTTACTGGTTGAAGGTTTACGCTATTCCGGAAGGTTCCAGAACTTCAAAAGGAAGAGCAATGCAGAATCTCATTAATATTGAACCTGATGATAATGTCAGGGCATTCATAAATGTTAAAAATCTGAACGATGAAGAATACATAAATAGTAATTTCATTGTTCTCTGTACAACAAAAGGAATCATAAAGAAAACATCACTCGAAGCATATTCACGTCCCCGCGTTAATGGGGTTAATGCCATTACTGTAAGGGAGGGTGATGAACTACTTGAAGCAAGAATGACCAACGGGCAACATCACATAATGCTGGCTGTTAAATCGGGCCGCGCAATTCGCTTTCCTGAAGCCTCTGTAAGACCGATGGGCAGAACCGCTTCCGGAGTGAGAGGCATCAAACTGGCAAGCGAAAAGAATGATATTGTAATAGGTATGATAACAGTCGAGAACAAAGAGAAAGATATTCTTGTGGTTTCAGAAAAAGGATACGGAAAAAGATCTGATATTGACGGTTACAGAATCACCAACAGAGGTGGGAAAGGCGTGAAAACTATTAATGTCACTGAAAAGACAGGTACACTGATTGCCTTAAAAGATGTTACTGATAATCATGATCTTATGATAATCACTCAATTTGGAAATATTCTCAGAAGTCCGGTATCGGCACTCAGGGTTATGGGAAGAGCTACACAGGGGGTACGATTAATCAACCTGAGGGAGAGCGATATCATTGCCTCAGTAGCATGTGTACTGGTTAGTGAGGAAGAAGAGGTCGTAGAGAAAATTGATACTGAAGAAAATAAAATAATTGATGAGGAAAATGGCAAAGAATTTGATGTTTAGTAAGTAATATTATAAATTTGGAAAATTTTTAGAGACAATTAAATAAAATTATAATCATGAAAAAGTTTTTATTGCTGATTGCAGCCGTGAGTATTTCGTTCGGAGTTATGGCCCAGAAGGGCAAGGTTACCAGTGCACAAAATTTTATTGATCAGGGATTTCTTGATAAAGCAAAAGAGGCCATTGATGAGGCTCTGACAAATGAGAAATCAATGAACTGGTTCAATACTTATTTTGTAAAAGGAGAACTTTGTCAGGCAACATTCAAATCTGACAATCCAAAATTCAAAGCTTTTTATTCAGATCCTCTAGCAGAAGCATACACTGCATATCAAAAAGCTTTAGAACTTGATCCAAAAGGGACGGCAAAGAAGAAACTTATAACCGGTATGGTCTATAATAAGTTGACTGTTAACCTTTATAACCAGGGAAGCGTAAGATTTCAAGATAAAGATTTTGTAGGGGCACTTAAATCTTTTGAGACACAGATCAAAATTACTGAAGGTGAAAATTATGTTGGTGCAGTAGATACCGGAATGTATTACAATGCAGGGCTTGCCGCTGTAAATTCAGGCAAATTCAATGAGGCAATCAAATACTTCGAGAAATGTGCTGAAATGAAGTACCAGGGAATTACTCCATATTTTCAGATGTCGGAAGCATATCTCAGATTAGGTGATACAATCAAAGCAGAATCTACACTGACTGGACTAAACAGTAAATTTCCCAATGACAAAAACGTTACACTGCAGTTAATAGATCTGTATATAAAGAGTGGTAAGAACGAAGAGGCTCAGAAATATATCAAAATAGCCAAGGAGGCGGACCCGAATAATTATAGTCTGTACTTTGCTGCTGGTATTATATTCTTAAACGAAAACAAATATGATGAGGCTATAACTGAACTTTCCAAATCAATTGAATTCAAAGGTGATTTATTTGATACACAGTATGGTCTGGGTGCTGCCTATATTAACAAAGCTTTTGAGATGTCTAAAAAAGCCAATGATATCATGGACCCAAAACTGTACGCTGCAGCAGTTGACGAGTTGAATGCTGTATATGCCAAAGCACTTCCATATATGGAAAAAGCCAATGAGCTTAAACCCACTGATATATATGCAATGGGTAGCCTGCAGGAATTATACTACAGACTTAAAGCAAAAGATCCATCATATGGTCCAAAATACGATGCTATCAAAGCAAAGGTTGACGCAGCAAAGAATAAGTAGAAGAATATTTTATTCAATAATTATAAAGAGGGATGCAGGTTGCATCCCTTTATTATTTCTACAATATGATAGATCAGATTTCGCTTAAAAGTAGGTTAGAAGCTAATTGTCGATTTGCTTTAATAATCTGTATCACAATATTCTATTTTACATAATATTAATTATAGGCAAAACGTCTCGTATTCTCACTAATCCCGAAATTTGCGTTTAGCTCAGCTAATTGACATAATTTCAATTTATGAAGAACGATAAACGCAAATGCATTCCCCTTATATGCGTTGTCTGTTATCAGTCTTTTTGATATTTCTGCCAGTTTAATTGTGTCAATACCTGTATTTTTCCCCGGCAATTTATCTCCAAGTGGCCATTTTATAGTATCCTGTAAATATCCCGGTCCAATTCCGATCGGGTATCTTGCTTTGCGGATTTTCTCTTCGGCAATATCCGTTAATAGAGTTACCCCGAATCCTTCTCTGTAAATAGCTTTCGATTTCCCCCAGAGAAAACGGCTGGTAACGCTCTTCTCATCATAGTTTACACTATTCCTGGTATATTTTATGAATGTCAGATTATCGGTATCCTAATGCAGCATATCCAACCCAGTGACAGCTCGTTGCAATAGCTGTCCTTCCCATTCTGATATCATCAACCGGAATATGTGCTGAAGTGATGCTCGTTGAATATCCGATTAACTCACCCGTTAATGTTTTGTTTTTGTTTAGATAGTATGATGCATATAATGCTACAGGTACAGAATATCTTCCGCACCACGTCCATTTGTATTCCCTGAAGTTTTCCGGATTTAGCCAGGTCGCGGCCACCCCAATCTTCATTTCCGTAATGTACTGCATCTGTTGTGACAACAATTGCATAGTCAGCTCCCCACTCCCACTTATGGTTCTTTGCAACCTTCCGGATGGCATCAGCAAGAGCTTTCCTACAGGATTCCATCCTGTCAGGACTCATGGCTGGAACGAGTATTGGGACAATTGTAATATTCCTGTTAAAATACTGAAGGAATGGAATTAACGCTTCCACGGAGTGCTCAACTTTTTGAAGTGTATCATTTACAATGGCATATTTTTTTGCCAGTAAATTGAAAATCTCCTCTCTTACCGGTGATACAGAAATATTTTTCCATGGACCCTTCCAGTACCTGTAGCTATCAAAGACCAGCGAATCTTCAATCCCCATTTGTGCTGCTTTATGAGCAACACCAATAAGAATCAGATTAGATGCTTTTACATTTTGCAGCAGTTCAGGATATAAAACTCCAACATATGTATAATCATCATGCGGGCATATAACCAGTTTCCATGGTAATCCTGCACTCTTTTTCCATATGGTTCTGCCCATCCTTTTCATAAGACTATCCATCTGCCAGGAATATTGGGCAAAGCCTACTGTATCTTTAAGTGGTCTTATCGCACCTGATTCTTTCCTGTCCGATTTATGAGCCAGGCATGATAATAATATGATTAACAGAACAATAAGTGTAAATAAAGAAGTTTTTGATATCTTCATGACTATAAGATAAGTCATAAAGATACAATTTCCAATTATAAAATTATAGACATTATAAATGCAATCCGGCTCAGTTTTTCCACCTTTCCAGCCGGGGAATATTCATACTATACAACCAGCGTTTAATTGGCCCCATACCCATCTCCTTAAGCTTACCTCTGACAAGTTCTACCTTTTAAAGGGGTGGCCGAAGGCCGGGGTGGTTGATTCATTTGCATATCAGGTAACCAGCCACCTCCCCACGCCTATTGCGTGGTACTCCCCGCTTTAGCGGACCAGACTCTCCTTCATAAAGAAGGAGAAAGTTAAATTATATTACTTTCTTCTTTTTTTCATGCAAAATAATTGGCTGATGAAATTATCTTTGATGTTTTAAATTTGAAATAATCGAAATTTTATGAGGAATTCTTTAATACTTTTTGCCTTGATCCTTCTGCTGACCTCCTTTTCCGGAACAAGCAGGATTTATGAATGGCGCGGTATTGACCGTGAGGGTATTTACTATGAATCAAACCTGCTTAAAACCTGGCCAGCCGACGGACCAGAAAAACTCTGGGTATATCAATAATATTGGAAACGGATTTGTTTCTCCTGTATTCGCCGATGAAAATTTTTACATCACGGGAGAGGTTGACTCGATGGAAACACTTTTCAGCTTTAACCTGAAAGGTGAGAAACAATGGCAAATCACTCTGGGTAAAGAATGGATGAAATCCTTTCCGGGCTCAAGATCAGCACCTACCGTTGTTGACGATTTACTTTATGTCGGCACGGGCATTCGGAATCTGCACTTATCCAGGGAGAAAAGGTTTTCTGGAACACGGGCGGCAAGGACAATAATGTGGTTGCCCTAAATCGTTTTACAGGTAGACTGATCTGGTCAAACAAAGGATTTGGGGAACGTTCTGCTTATAACTCACCAAAGTTGATCGAGCTTCCGACCAGGAAAATACTAGTTATATTTTCTGCTTATCATCTGATGGGATTTGATGTTTCAACAGGGAATTTATTGTGGGCACATGAACAGGACAATTATCCTCCTGAGAAAAGACTCCCTGGATTCGGAGATACACACAGTAACACTGTTCTGTATGATAATGGTTCAATTTATTATACTGCAGGAGATGGTAATTGTGGTGTAAAACTCAAACTTTCCGATGATGGGACAAAGATAACAGAAGTATGGCGCAACAAGGGTTTCGACAGTTATATGGGTGGTATAGTCAGAATTGGTGATTACCTCTATGGCAGCGGGACCGAAAAGCCGGAATTGCTTGCTATAAATGCATCAACAGGTATGCTGACAGATTCATTAAGAGTGGGAAGCGGAGCTATTATATCAGCTGATAATATGTTATATTACTATACTCAAAAGGGAGATATGATGATTCTGAGTTGTGATCATGGTAAAATTCAAAAAGTCAGTTCCTTCAGGATCAAAGAGGGCAATTTGCAACATTTTTCACACCCGGTAATAAATAAAGGTGTCCTCTACCAGCGACATGGCACTGCATTAATGGCTTTTGATATACACAAAAAGTAAGATTGTAAAGGTTATAAAGGCTGTAAAAGGGAACAATAAACTTTCATTAGTATATTTGGTTATTCAAGATTAAAACAATGTTGTAGTATTAGTTGTTGTGAAATATGAAGAGTCGGAAGTCGGAAGACCGAAGATGAAGTTTATTACCTACTTTGGATTCCTGACTTCAATCTTCCGACTAATTAGTTACTAAAAACTTAAATAAAATGGAGACCATTAAAAAATCAACCCTGGATTTTCTTACCTCTATAAAATACAATAATAACCGTGATTGGTTTATCGGGAACCGTCCGACGTACCTGGATGCCAAGGATAATTTCGAATCCTTCGTTCAGGAAATAATAAATAATCTAATTGTAATTGAGCCGATTATGAAAGGTCTGGAAGCTAAAAGCTGTGTTTTCAGGATTAACCGGGATATTCGTTTCTCGAACGACAAATCTCCGTACAAATCCCACTTCGGTGCTTTCATTGTTCAGGGGGGTAAAAAAAACGTTGATAGATTTGCAGGTTATTATTTTCATATTGAGCCTGGTAAAAGCATGATGGCAGGCGGAGCATATACTCCTCCGGGTCCCTGGCTATCTGCAATAAGGGAAAAGATAAGCGACAACGCTGATGAATTTATAAAAATTATACACACAAAGGATTTTATAAAATATTTCAGATCAATTGACGGAGAAAAGCTGAAAACCGTTCCGAAAGGATACTCTAAAGACCATCCTAATATAGAGCTTTTAAAATATAAAAGTTACCTTGTAGTAAACGAGGCAGCAGACAAATTAGTCCTTGGCAATAATTTCATGGATCATGTTATTAATGCATTCAAGGCCATGAAACCATTGAATGAATATCTCAATAATTATTAGTCAGGATTCAACTAAATGATAATGTTCCTTAGAAGGCTGATCCAAGGTTTTTTAATATCCACTTTACTGAAGCTCTGTTCTTATAATCAGGATCGAACTGAACAGCTACTATAATTCCTTCCCTGTTTATTACATAGGTAGCAGGAACAGGTAACCGGGCAGCATCCCTCCCGTTATTTTTAGCGATATCAATTGCTAAGCTTGATAATATCTTGTCCTGATAAGCTTTTGTTACGCTAAACATTACATCATAATCTTTCATTATTTTTTCCTGACAATCATAAATGACTCTGAATGTCAGATTATGAAGCTTTACTGTTTGCTCCACATTTTCAATTGACTCAGGTGTAATAGCAACAACATTAAAACCCTGATCTGTTATTATCTTAAGTGAATCCTGGTAATTATTTAAATATTTGCTACATACGGAGCACCATTTACCCCTGTAGAAAAACAGTATCAGCGGTCCCTGTTCGAGAAGTTTTTTCAATTCCACCTGTTTCCCCAACTGATCATACCCCATAAAATCAGGTGCCTTGTCGCCGGCTTTTAGTCCGTGGGGAATACTACTATCATTTGTCTCAATTCCAAACCTTGAATAGTTAATATCCTGCCCGTATGATGCGGACATTAATGAAAAAACAAAGACAATTATTAAAAAGCAATTCCTCATTGTTTTACTTATAAAATCATTTAGTAAACAATTCAATCTATGCAAATTTATAACCAGGTATCTTCCTCATTCTCAAATTTAAAGGAGTAACTTCAAGATACTCGTCATCTTTTATCTGCTCCATAGCTTCTTCAAGTGAGAATTTCAGTTTAGGTGCTATCCTCAGGCTGTCATCTGATCCTGATGCCCTCATATTTGTGAGTTTTTTCCCTTTTATAATGTTTACTTCAATATCCCCTAACCTTGTGGCTTCTCCGATTACCTGACCTCTGTAAACCTGTTCTCCCGGATCAATGTAGAACCTGCCCCTGTCTTGCAGACGATCAATCGCATGCCCCGTTGCCATCCCCATGTCGAGGGAAATCAATGATCCGTTTTGTTTAGGTAAGAGATCATCACCCTTATATTTATCATATGCTCTGAACCGGTGGTGCATTACTGCCTCACCCGATGTAGCAGTAAGCATATTATTCCTCAAACCGATAAGTCCTCTTGATGGAATATCAAATTCAATATGCGTCAGATCTCCCTTTGGTTCAATAACAATCATTTCACCTTTTCTCTGAGTGACAAGTTCGATGGCTTTCCCTGAGAATTCAGGAGGCACATCTATCGACAGAGTCTCATAAGGTTCTGATTTAATTCCATTTACGTCTTTCAATATAACTCTTGGTTTACCTACCTGGAATTCATAACCTTCACGTCGCATTGTCTCGATTAGTATTGAAAGATGTAATATCCCCCTGCCAAAAACATTGAAAGTATCTTCCGATTTAGTCTCTTCGACTTTTAGTGCAAGGTTTTTTTCTGTCTCACGGATCAACCTTGTCCTGAGGTGCCTTGAAGTAACAAACTTGCCTTCCTTGCCGTACAATGGGGAATTATTTATGGTAAATACCATACTCATGGTAGGTTCATCAACTTCAATTCTCTGCAATGCCTCAGGTGCCAGCAGATCGGCAAGAGTATCTCCTATTTCGAAATCCTCCAGTCCGATAACTGCGCAGAGATCCCCACATCTTACACTTTCTGTTTTTACACGTCCCAGCCCTTCAAAAACATAGAGTTCTTTTACTCTGACTTTTTTGACCTTTCCATCTCTCTTGCACAAAGTATAGTCTAAACCGGTATTAATATCTCCTCTGAATACGCGACCGATCGCAATTCTGCCAACATAACTTGAAAAATCAAGTGAGGCGACTTGCATCTGAGCTGTTCCGGAAACATATGGTGGTCCAGGTATCTCTTTGAGGATTGTGTCAAGAAGATACTTTATATCAGTTGATGGTTTTCTCCAGTCGCTACTCATCCAGCCATATTTAGAGGTTCCAAAGACTGTGGCAAAATCAAGCTGGTCATCAGAAGCATTGAGGTTAAACATCAGTTCATAGACATCCTGCTGCACTTCATCAGGTCTGCAATTATCTTTATCAACTTTATTAACAACTACAATTGGTTTAAGCCCGAGGGCGATAGCTTTTCCAAGAACAAATCTGGTTTGTGGCATAGGTCCTTCAAGAGCATCAACGAGCAACAAAACCCCATCCGCCATTTTAAGTACCCTTTCAACTTCGCCTCCGAAATCGGCGTGACCCGGTGTGTCAATAATGTTAATTTTAACACCTTTATAATTTGCTGAAACGTTTTTTGAAAGGATAGTTATCCCTCTTTCCCGCTCAAGATCGTTGCTGTCAAGAATAAGATCACCTGCTTCCTTCCTTTGGTCAAGTACCTGGCATTCCTGTATAATACGGTCAACCAGAGTAGTTTTACCATGATCAACATGAGCAATGATCGCAATATTTCTTATTAATTGCATACAAATTAATTAGACCGCAAAAGTAATATTGTTGCCGGGATAAATGATAAAAAGACCGAAAATTAATTAATGATAAAAAATTCATATATTGGTCAATAAATTTTAAAAGCTTACTTATGAAAAAAATGACAATTACTCTCGTTTTCAGTTTATTTGCCCTTACCGGAATCTTCGGACAGCAGAATGTAAAACTGGCTGTTGGGATGAAAGCTCCGGATTGGATGTTTACTGATGCTGATAAAAAGGAATTTACGATGAATTCATGGGCCGGGAAAGTAATTCAGGTCAATTATGTTGATCCTGATGAATCCGAATTGAATGAACCGTTTAACGAAGCCGTTAATAAAGCAGTTGATGTCGACAAACGGATAAGCAGGGATCTGTTTAAAGGTTTTGGTATAGTTGACTGTAAGTCAACATGGAAGCCCAATAGTCTGATACGTATGATAGCAGGAAAGAAAGCAAAAAAATTCGGGACAACAATTCTTTTTGATTATAATTGGAAACTTCTGAATCTGTGGGGTTTGACCAAAGACAACTATACTGTGGTAATATTAGACAAAAACAGGATTTGCAGAGCTTTGTATGTTGGAAAAATTCCGGAATCAGAAAACGAGAAGATGATTCAGTTGATCCTGGAATTAACAAAAGAATAGAATTCTTTTTAACCTAAAGTAAGATTATTTTAACCACAAAGGTCGCAAAGGATTACACAAAGGTCATAAAGAACTATTAATACAGCTTTTTCTTTGTGTACTTTGTGCCTTCTTTGAGCTCTTTGTGGTTACTTCTTTAAATTATGGTTACAAAACCAAATCTTTTACTTATTGCCGGTACCGGTACCAAGTCGGGGAAAACATCGATGGCTTGCCGGATTATTGAGCAGTTTCGCAATTTAAACATCACTGCTATTAAGATAACTCTTCATTTTCATGAGACAACGCAGGGTTTGAACACAATCCGGGAAGAAACAGGATACGCGATATATGAAGAAACCAACAGTGATACAACAAAGGACACCTCCCGGATGCTTCAGTCGGGAGCTTCCACGGTTTACTTTGCCAAGGTTCTGGATAACCGGCTCAAATTTGTTTTTGACAAAATAATGGGTATGATACCGGAAGGTATTCCGGTTGTTTGTGAATCCCCTGCCCTGCGGAACTACATTGAACCGGGGGTATTTGTAATTATGACTTCAGATACAATCAATAAGCACAAGAATATAAAACGATTACAAGCATTACCTCATGTAATGTTCAAGCTGGAGGAACTGAAAGATATTCGTTCATTACCTTTAGAGTTTGAAGATGGGAAATGGATATTAATCCAGGAAGATACTGCGATTTGATACCCCCTCGCCCCCGCTTTGCGGGGCAGGCTCTTCGGGCACTCCCTTCTGGGGGTCTCACTACCTCTCCACATCAATATCCGAAATATCCTTCCCAAGCTTTGCCTTTATCCTTTCAAGATCATGTTTCATTACGGTAACTGCCTGAATCAGTTGTTTTTCAGGTAAAACAGGATCGGGAAGTTCACTGCTGATATAATTAACAAATTTCCATATCTCTTTTACTTCATTTATGTGTACTTCATAAGGTTCATATATAGGGTTAAGAGAATAGAGTACCAGCTTACCGTCTTTAGTTAAATTGTTTTCAACCACCTTAAAGACAATACCATCGTCGAGGGTGAATACAACATATGCTTTTCCGCTGATTATCTGCATCCAGTCCTGGAGATACTCCCCTGTAACCCAGGAACCATCGGGTATCGGCAACATAGAATCACCTTTCAGCTGAAAAGTTCTGTATTTCTTTTTATTGGAAAGAAAAGGTAATGTGAATACAGGAAGCTCACCTATGTATTCCGGATCAGCATATCCTGTTCTATAGCCAGCTTTCGCTTTCTCAGGTACCAGTTCAATATTTTCACGGTTGTCGGAATTGACGGTTGTTGTCAATACTCTGAGATTGCTTCCTTTGACATATGCATCATATCCTCTTTCAAGTTCACCAAGCTGACTTTCTGACAGCGTTGTAATATCCAGCTTAAGGATTGTATCGATAGCAATGTTAAAGTAACCCGAAAAGGAGATCAGGATTTCTATCCCGGGCTGGGCCACACCGTTCTCATAACCACTCAGGGTTGAACGTTTCAGGTTAAGGGCAAAAGCCACATCATCCTGTGTTCTGCCCCTCCTTTTTCTTAAAAATTTTATGTTCGATGCAAAGTACATAATGAAATTTGATTATATTGTAATCATATAATTGATTATTTTCTAATCAAAAGTAAAACTTAATTGTTATATATACAAGAATTATACAATATTTTTTCAATAATGATTAAAAAGTTTGGAGTGCCTAGAGTGCCTAAAGTGCCTAAAGTTAAGAGTAACTAAAGTAAAATATATGGAAAATAAAGAATTTAGCAAAAAGCTTGAAACAAGAACAAAAGCATTTGCGATAAGGATTATCAAATTGTCAGCTAATCTGCCGAATACAGTTGAAGGCAAGATTGTCAGAAATCAGTTGACAAAAGCAGGAACCAGTATTGGTGCAAATTACCGTGAGGCAAACAGATCAAGAAGCAGAGCAGACTTTAAAAATAAAATTAAAACTCTAAGTACTTCAGGCACTCTAGGCACTCTAGGCACTCTAGGCACTCTAGGCACTTAAAACTATTACAATGTTCCACTCCAGCTCCATAGACCGATCTGTTCTGCATCTCGACCTTGATACTTTTTTTGTATCGGTTGAGAGGCTTAAGAACAGCCGATTGAACGGTAAGCCGGTTATAATAGGCGGCATGTCGGACCGCGGAGTGGTCTCAAGCTGCAGCTATGAGGCGCGGAAATACGGCGTGAGTTCCGCCATGCCGATGAAGATGGCAAGAAGTATGTGTCCCGATGCCATAGTGATAAGAGGCGACATGGAGCTTTACAGCAACTATTCAAACATAGTGACCGGCATAATTGCCGAAAGGGCGCCGCTATATGAGAAAGCATCGGTTGATGAGCACTATATCGATCTTACCGGAATGGACCGTTTCTACGGATGCTACAAATGGTCGCACGAACTGCGCCAGTATATAATAAAAGAGACCGGACTGCCCATATCAATCGGCCTTTCAGTCAACAAGACCGTATCAAAGATTGCAGCCGGAGAGGCAAAACCAAACGGAGAAATAGAGGTACAAAAAGAAATTGTTCTTCCATTCCTTGATCCATTGTCGATAAGAAAAATACCAATGATCGGTCAGAAGACTTACCAGGTACTCCGGTCTATGGGCATTGCTACAATTTATACCCTGAGGAATATCCCTGTTGAGATGCTTGAAAAGCTGATGGGAAAAAACGGTATTGAAATGTGGAAGAGAGCCAATGGTATTGACTCTACTCCCGTTATCAGCTATTCCGAACAGAAATCTATAAGCACCGAACATACTTTCGAAAAAGACACCACCGACCTGACAAGGCTGAATCAGCTGCTGGTGAGCATGGTTGAGAAAATTGCGTTCGAATTAAGAAAACAGGAAAAACTCACATCCTGCGTCACTGTCAAAATAAGGTACTCGAACTTCGATACCCATACACTGCAGAAACGGATACCGTATACATCATTTGACCATGTTCTTGCCGATATCACCAAAGAACTCTTTGCCAGGCTATACCAGAGACGTATGCTGATAAGACTCATCGGTGTAAGGTTCAGTCATATGGTGAGGGGTGTCCAGCAGCTTGATATGTTTGACGATACTCCTGAAAAGGTCAGCCTTTATATGGCAATGGACAGGATCAGGAAGCGTTTCGGACGAAATGCGGTCAGAAGAGCTTCCGGAGTGATGACGATAAGCGAAAGGGAGGAAAAAGCCCTTAAACAGCTCGAAAACGCTCTTAAAGAGCAAAATATGATGGAGGAGAGACTTAAAAAATATATGATGTATGGAGGAAGATAAAAAAGGCAACGGGCAACGGGCTACAGGCAACAGGCGACAGGAAAAAAAGACAAAAGACAAAAGACAAAAGTAAGAAGATAAAATACCTGATGCCTGATGTTTGAAGTCTGGCGCCTGTAGCCACAAAAGAATATGTACATTAACTGTCACTCATATTACAGTCTCCGCTACGGAACAATGTCCGTTGAAAAGCTTATGCAGAATGCACTGGCTGCCGCGACTGATACCATTGTACTTACTGATATTAACAACTCAACCGGAATTCCTGAATTTGCAGGCGAATGCAGCAAAAACAATATCAGGCCTGTTGCAGGCATAGAATTCAGAAATGATAATGAACTTCAGTATATCGGTATCGCACGTAATAACAGAGGTTTGCAGGAGTTGAATGAGTTTCTCTCGGAACTGAATTTCAACAAGTCATCAATCCCCTTTCCGGCACCTCAATTCTCTGAATCGTATATAATATATTCACTAAAAAAAATCCCTCCCCGTAAACTATTTGATAATGAACGCATAGGAATAAAACCACACGAGCTGAACAGTCTGCTGACACTGACTTCATCACTTAGCAGGAACTCGATGGTAATACTTCAGCCGGTTACATTTGCAGAGACAGATGATATTCTCATACACAGGAGTCTCAGAGCAGTTGACAACAACATTCTCCTGAGCCATCTGAAACCATCCCAGTGCGCCGGAGAAGATGAATTCTTTAAAACGACAGATGAAAATGAAAAGACTTTCAGAGAATTCCCATGGCTGATCAATAATACACAAAAACTACTGAATGACTGTGATTTACAGTTTGATCGTGAGTGCCTCAAAAACAAAAAGATCTATTCAGCCAGCAGATATGACGATAAACTGCTTCTCGAAAAACTCGCATGGGACGGAATGATATACAGGTATGGCACGCAGAATAATGAAGCAAAGAAAAGGGTAAAGCACGAACTTGAGATAATTGACAAGCTTGGCTTTTCTGCCTACTTTCTTATAACGTGGGACATTGTAAGATATTCAATGGCCAGAGGATTTTATCATGTAGGACGAGGAAGCGGAGCAAATTCAGTTGTTGCTTATTGTCTGAAGATAACCAATGTTGACCCTATTGATCTAAACCTTTACTTTGAGCGATTCATCAATCCGAAACGAAGCAGTCCTCCCGACTTCGATATTGACTACTCATGGAAAGAACGGGATGAGGTCATCGATTATATTTTCAAGAGATATGGTTATGGACATACTGCACTGCTGGGCACTATGAGTACTTTCAGAGGAAAATCTATTGTACGGGAACTTGGAAAGGTACACGGGTTACCCAAGGAAGAGATTGATTCCCTTATTGATAATCCCTCAGCAGAGACAAACCGGAATGAGATTACCAATCTCATTTTTTCAACGGGTCTGAAGATCGCTGACTTTCCAAATATGAGGAGTATCCATGCCGGCGGTATACTTATATCTGAAGAACCAATTACATGCTACACTGCACTCGATATGCCTCCGAAAGGTTTTCCTACCACCCAGTGGGATATGTACACCGCCGAAGAAATTGGCTTTGAGAAGCTCGACATCCTGAGCCAGCGGGGAATAGGCCATATCCGCGAGAGTGCGGAAATAATTCTCCGAAACAGGGGTATTGATGTTGACGTTCATGCAGTTCAGAGATTTAAAACCGATGAAAAGGTAAAAGAGTACCTCAAGATTGGTGAAACAAAAGGATGCTTTTATATTGAAAGTCCTGCAATGCGTGGTCTTCTGAAAAAGCTGAGATGCGACAACTACACTACTCTTGTGGCTGCCAGCTCTGTGATAAGACCCGGAGTCGCCCGTTCAGGTATGATGAAAGAATATATTTACAGGTTCCATAATCCGGGAAAATTCGAATATATACACCCGGTTATGAAAGAACAGCTTGAGGAGACATTCGGTGTTATGGTTTATCAGGAAGATGTCCTGAAAGTCTGTCATCACTTTGCAGGATTGGATCTTGCTGATGCCGATACACTGCGCCGTGCTATGAGTGGGAAGCACAGGTCGAAACAGGAGATGCAACGGATAGTTGAAAGGTTCTTCACAAACTGCCGCGAAAAGGGTTATAGCGATGAGGTTACAAAAGAAGTATGGAGACAGATTGAATCATTTGCCGGGTATTCATTCTCAAAGGCCCATTCCGCTTCATATGCGGTTGAAAGTTTCCAGAGCCTTTATCTTAAAGCACATTATCCGCTTGAGTTCATGGTAGCAGTGATAAATAATTTCGGTGGCTTCTACAGGACCTGGGTATATGTGCATGAAGCACGAAGGTGCGGAGCAACTATCCAACTCCCTTGTGTAAACAAAAGCAATTATAAGACAACAATTTACGGTACAGATATATATATTGGCTTCATTCATATTATGAGCCTTGAGTACAAGCTTGCACAGTCAATTGAAGAGATACGCAAAGCAGAAGGCCCATTCTCTGATCTGAACGATTTTGTAACAAGGGTAAACCCCGGACTGGAGCATGTCATTCTCCTTATTAAAGCAGGTGCATTCAGATTTACAGGAAAAAAGAAGGCTGTTCTTTTATGGGAAGCCCATATGATGATAAACAAAAACAAACCTGAAAGCATCCGTCCGCTCTTCTCCTCTCCTGTCCGTGATTTTTCACTTCCGGATCTCGTTCAGGGAAAGATCGAAGATGCCTATGACGAAATAGAGCTCTTTGGTTTTCCTGTCACAATGAGCTGGTTCGATATGCTCGAGACATCCTTTCGTGGAGAAGTATCAGCGCGCAGGATGAGCGAATATACCGGCAAGAAAATAAGGATGGTCGGGCACCTGGTTACTGTAAAGTATATCAAGACAATAAAAAATGACTGGATGAATTTCGGATGCTTTATCGATGCTGAAGGCAATTTTTTCGATACGACCCATTTCTCACAATCGCTTAAAAGCTGGCCCTTCAAAGGAAGCGGCACCTATCTGATCCTTGGAAAAGTCGTTGAAGAGTTCGGATTTCCTTCTCTTGAGGTGGAGAAAATGGCGAAACTGCCTGTTAAACCGGATCAGAGATATTAAACCCCCTCGGCCTTCGGCCACTCCCCCCAGGGGGGAGAAAATCACTGAATGGATGAGTTTTTTCCCGCCTAAGCAGGATGTCGCGAAGCGACAGAGGGGGTCATGCCTGATTAAGAATTATCATACCGTGTTACTTTCAATATCCCCTTTATTCCTTGTATCTTTCTCATAATTCCATGAAGAACATCGCTGTTAGGAACCATTATATTAAGTATATCTTCAAACATTCCATCAGCCATATTATAATTGAAGCTCCGTACGACTGCATTGTGATCAGCAATTACATCGGCAATTTTATTGACCATGCCGACATCCTCAATTCCCGTTATTTTGACTGTAGCTACAAAAGAAGGACTGCTCTTTGACTTTGACCACCGGGCAGCTATTACCCTGTAAGGATATCTCGACATCATGTTGTGCGCATTCGGGCAACTTGTTCTGTGAATTTTTATTCCTTCAGAAATCGTAACAAAACCAAAAACGCTATCTCCGAATACCGGATTGCAACATTTGGAAAGTTTATAATCAAGTCCCTCTACCCTGTCTTCAATAATCAAATAATCAGATATCTGAGAATCAACCTGTTCCTTTATCTCTTTCTCTGGCAATGATGCTAAAGGGGGATTCTCTTCGACCGGTTCCTCCTTTAATAAAACATCTTTGATCTGAAGGAGTTCTATCTTTTCGGCTGCAATAAGATAATAAAGATCCTGTGCAGTTTTCAGACTGTAAAAATTGATCAGTTTTTGTATCAGAGTATCGCCGTATACTATCTTCCAGTTCTTCAGCCTACGCATCAATATCTCCTTCCCTTCAGCAGCTGCTTTTGTTTTCTCCTCATTCAGTACCTGCTTGATCTTCGTTTTAGCTTTTGTTGTAACAACAAACGATAACCAATCCTGTTTTGGCTTCTGGTTTTTTGATCTTAAAATTGATACGTGATCGCCATTCTGTAAAACATACCTGATTGTTACATTTTTGCCATTTACCTTTCCGCCGACACATGAAGATCCAACTGCCGTATGTATATCAAAGGCAAAATCGAGAACTGTTGCCCCTGCCGGCAATTGCCGCAGATCTCCCTTTGGCGTGAATACAAATACTTCATCAGTGTAAAAACCTGACCGTACCTGGTCGAGAAATACATTATCCTCTTTCTCAGATGATTCCAGAATCTCACGCATCTTCGACAACCACGAGTCAAGTCCACCTTCCCCCTTGATCCCTTTGTATTTGAAGTGGGCAGCCAATCCTTTTTCAGCAATTTCGTCCATCCTCGTGGACCGGATCTGGACTTCAACCCATTTTCCTCTTGGTCCAACAACAGTAGTATGGAGTGATTCATACCCGTTTGATTTTGGAATTGAGATCCAGTCGCGTAGTCTGCTGGGATTGGGTTGGTATAGATCGGTTACAACAGAATAAGCTCTCCAGCAATCGGATTTTTCATTTTCCGCCGGACTGTCAATAATAATCCTTACCGCAAAAAGATCATACACCTCCTCAAATTCCACACCTTGTTTTTTCATTTTCAGCATTATGGAATGTATTGATTTTGTGCGGCTTTTAATTGTGAATCTAAAGCCTTGCTTTTCCAGTTTTTCTTTGAGCGGAGCAGAAAAGTCGCGTATAAGTTTATTCCTCGACGCTGTCGTCTGCTTCAGACGGCAATCGACGTAATTGTACTGTTCCGGTTCAAGATATTTAACAGCCAGGTCTTCCATTTCAGACTTGATATTATAAAAGCCAAGTCGGTGTGCCAGGGGAGCATAAAGGAAATAGGTCTCTGAAGCTAATGGCAATCTATCCTTCTCAGGAGCATTATCAAGATTACGCATATATTCAAGCCGTTCAATAAGCTTAATAAGTATAACTCGTACGTCATCGGCAAGGCTTAGAAGGAGTTTGCGGAAATTGTCCGCCTGGTAGGAAGACTGCATGGAATCTATACTCGTTATCCGCGAGAAGCCATTCAGTATCTCAACAACCTTTGTTCCGAATTCCTTTTCCAGCTCTTTAGGAGTAAGGCTCAGATTGTTATAGGAATCGTGCAATAATGCTGTTATAATGGCAGTTAGCCCCAGACCCATCTCGCCAGCTATAATTCTGGCAACAGAGAGAGCATGAAGGATCTCGGGTTCCCCGGTAAGAATAGTTCTGTCACCACAAACTTCAATTGCCAGATCAAGCGCTTTTCTTATTTTAATATTGTCTTCAGGAGCAACTGTGTTTTTAGCAGCCGTAAGTAAAGCACGGTATCCACTGTTTATTTTCTGTGTCTCTGCATTCATTAATCTCTTTGTCTTTTAACTTAATCTATTAACTACAAAAACCTATAAATAGTTCTAAGATTCAAAAAAAAATCCCCGGGAAAGTTTGGGAACCCCGGGGATTTCAGAAAATATTTATATTTCTATTATCTGATCGAGACTCCCAAACCTGCTGTGAGAACATTATATTGTGCCCTGGTGTAATCAGCATGGATTGTAATAACTGACAATTTAATCCTGAAACCAATATTTGCCCTCATACCGGAAAAATTCTTGATATCCATATTCGGAAAATCAGAACCTTTTTTGACACCAGTGTTATTATATTGTGCAAATGGTGCACCGCTGACGGGAGTAACTAAAACCGGCAAAGGAAAATCACCGGTAAAATCCATCATAGTTCTGGTTTTGCAATAGCCAACTCCACCATATAAGGTAATTACAGGTAAATTGAGAGAAGCAATTGCACTTACATTTAAAGCCTGTACGCTTACTTTAAGCTTTTGGTTGTTGAAAGCTGTTGCAGTATTATACGGAGCTGTATATGCCTGGTTTACAGAAAGATCTGGGTCCAAACTAAGAGGAACATTTGCCATTAGTTTGGTATAACCTCCGAAAAGTGACACATCGAATGGCAATAATTTATTTCCCGGAAGGTACTGCAGTATGCTATGAACGAGACCTACACCCCAGAGAGAAACATTCCCATCTTTAATGTTTATTTTAGGTACGAATCTCACCTTCAATTCCGTACCAAAGGGTAATCCAATGCCAACCTGGGCCGTAGGTACAGGTATGTATCTCCAGTTTGCTCCCTGAGGAGCATTAAAGGATGCCAGAGTCACTCCGTTGGCACTAAGGCTCATGAGGGGACCAGCTTTATCCGGACCAGCAACAGTAGAAGAAATTCCTGCACCGGTAATTGAGGATGACAGGCCGATCTTTGATGCATCAAATGTTTGTGCAGATGTTGGAACTATCCCTACACTTGTATTTAGTGTAATATCAAATCCGCCCAATTTATGTGGTTTAGCGGTATTATACCAGCCACCGTTAAGACCGGCTCCAAAGGCATTAGCCCATGGAGAAATATAGGCCTCCATGTATTTTACTCCATCGGCCGGCGCAGTTCTCAGGAAATCTACATCTTTAAATTGTGAAAAGGATGCCAATGAAAATAAACACAAAATGATCATCAGAACCCCGGTTTTTTTAATGAATTTATTGCTCATAGGTAAAGAATTGGTTCATAATTGGAATTAATACAAATATAAAAAAAATGAATACGATTGTCATGATGCATGCACATCCAGAACAATCTAATGACCATGTCGGAACCTTAAAGGTTGCTTACGGAAAGAGGAATCTCAATGTTTTATTATTCGGTACTCATTTTTTTTCAATTTTATCAAGACTTTTAAGTTCTTGCATATCAAGACTTTTTGACAATTCTGAAATGCTTTTAAGATTAAGTTCTCCTTTTATCGAAATCAGGGAATTTCCTTTAGGACCACCAGTAATAACAAGAAGTTCAGAAATAATATTTCCGGTTTGCCTTATGAGAAATTTCGTGATATCAGGTCCTTCTTTAACTACCAGCAGTTCTTCATACACCGATAAATCGAGCTTTCTGCTGAGTTCCGTATAAAAATTCAGATTCATATTAAGAAGGGAATCCTCCACGGAAAGTATTTTTATCGACTTAAGTTTGTTTATTATTTCACCGGCATCTTTATTTTCCGCATCCTTATTTGCAAATAAACTGAACATTTTGCTTGAGATGGATACAACCGTGAATCCCTGCTTTTCAGAGTATTTGTTAAACATATCATCAACAGCGTTGCTTTGAGCCTGGATAATAATAGCCAGACAAAATGTGACAAGGGAAAGAATAATCTTTTTCATATCATTGATTTTTATTTGTTTACAATCTTCTTATCGGGAACTTTTGTGTTTTCGACTGCTTTCTGAAGAAAAACGAGGTTTTTCAGGTTTTTCTCAACAATTCTCGTCGATTTATTTATAGTTTCAAAACTTTTTTCCCTGATCTCATTTATTTTACCCATGGGCTCCAGAACCTGAGCGCCGCGGTTCATCTGAGATGAAACATCCTTCAGAATTCTCATAGTTTCAGCGTAGGCAATCTTAGGATCTGAAAAAGTATCACGTTGCTCATTTCTATGAATTAATAAGAAGTAAGATCCTGCAAGAATAAGCAGGCCGGCAGCTGTACTAAGTATTGGAAGAAGATACCTTCTCACCTTTTGTATCCCTCTTCCCCTTTCGGAAGCATCGATTGCAGCCAAAATCTGTGCTTCAAAGTCATGCGATGGCTCCGGTATCTCTGTTGATTCAGTATAATAACTGAAAATTTCCTTTTCGGCTTCATAACCTTGAGGGATATTGTTCTTCCTGAAAAAATCTCTTAAGGTACTCTCCTCTTCTTCAGTACTTTCTCCGTTATAGTACTTTTCGATCAACCTCTTTAATTCCTCTTCTTGCATACTGATATTTATTATATTCTTCTCTTATCATTTTCCTGGCTCTTGATAAAGTGACCCTCAAGGTATTAATATTCTGTTCAGTTTTATCAGATATCTCTTCATAAGACAGTCCTTCAATTTCCTTAAGTATTATTACAGCTTTATATATATCCGGCAGTTGATCAATAATACTGTGCAAAATAGCATCTGATTCCCTGTTTTCCAAAAGGTCAGAAGGAGATGAATTGTCCGGATTTTGAAAATCCCGTTTCGTGAGTTCTTCATGATCCAGGTGTTTCTTCTTTCTGAACTGATCGATACAATAGTTTTTTATCATTGTTACCGACAGCGCCTCTATGCTACTATATTCATCAAGTTTTCTTCCCAGGTTCCAGAGCCTGATAAAAACCTCCTGAACGGCATCTTCCGCCTCCTCCTGGTTCCGGAGGATGCGGAAGGCATATCCGTATAGTTTACGGCTTAAATGCCTGACAAGATCGTTAAAATCGTCCCTGGACATTCCTGCTTCAAGTAATAATCAGAGTGCTTATAAAGATAGCTACATTATTACTTAATTGTGATTTGCAGTAATGTTTAATCCATGGTTTTTCTTTGCTTCTCTGGAAAATTTCCTTGCCTCCTCATAAGTCATGTTTCCTTTTATCTGAATAACTGCATTATCCTTTCCCCCGGCAATAAGAAGAAATTCTTTAAATTTGTTACCTTCTGAGCGGACCAGCATTCTGAGATCCTGATCTGACTGTTTCACCCTCATAAACTCATCATAGTTTTTCAGATTAATATCTTTAATAACCAGGTCATAAAAGTTATCAACCTTCATACCATCATCATCCTGGGCAAGAATCCTTATTTCGGTTATGTTTACAGGAATTGAATTCTCATCATCATTGTCACCCAGGCAGTGAGCCAGTTTTAAAAGATTGCCGTCTATTGTTACTGTTGTAAATCCATCTTTGCCGGCATATCTCTCAAATAAGTCATCTATAGATTTTTGACCATAAACGAGTGTTGCTGTAATCGTTAGAACGATAAATAATAATAGTTTTTTCATAGCGTATGTATTTTAATTAATGATTGAATTTATATACATGACGCATTGAGGAGGATTTCATTACAAACTTTCTGCCTTCATGCCGCTCCCGGCCATGGTCGGGTCAAGCTCTAAAGGGGGCTAAAGCACTAAATGGATGAGTTTTAGCTCCCATTTAGGGGAGATGCCGCAAAGCGACAGAGGGGCACTACTTGCAATACGAATCTACCTAACTTGTCTTGCCTCCACTTTTTTGGTGATTTGGGAACTTTTGACGAATTCTCAACCGGTCCTTTTCAGGGTCAGTCAAAAATCAATGAACTCAAAATTTAGTGGTGGAAAATTAAAAATTCGATTCTCAATTAAGTAATAAGAATGAAATAGTGTCGTATATAATATTGGTCTAATATCTTGACTCACCCCATCACACCTGCGGTGTTCTGCCCCCTCTCTTCGCGAAGAAAGGGGGGAAGACTGATCGTCGAAAATCCACACCACTTTTTTATCGCGGATTACTTCGAACGCACGCGGTGCCTTTCCAAATTGATCGTTATGGTCGGAACAGGCAATTAAAGTATTCCAGTCAGGTAACCGAATAACAGAATGCGGACCACCTTTAACGGGCATTGCGCATGTAAGCATGTCCGCCGTGACCGGTGTTAAAAAGCAGATTGCCATTGGCTAAAACCCAGATATCATTGCAACTTTCAGCCGGATATTCCCATTCCACTTTGACATCCTGTGATACAACAAACACTTTTCCCTGCGTATAATCAGTATATACAAATGCATGTTTTATCTCTCCTATGATGCCATTCTGAGCTGAAACAGAATTAGCAAAAAGGAGCAGAAATATAAATACGAATCCGGAGCAGCATTATTTTGTCATTTCTTTGCTTACTTAAGATCCTGAAGAAACAAAGTCCGGTCAATCTTCTCAAATTCTTTGAAATCTGCTTCACTGGCCTGACCGGGAAATGGCACATAAAAGTGATTTGGCTTATCGTGAGCATTTCTCCAGAACAGCACATAGGCAATGGGATAATCTTTTATGGCTGGCCAAATTGTTCCTGTCCACCAGTTTGGATCAGCAAGTGACTCCATACCAGTTTCCGAGAGAATGGCAATTTTATTTCGTTCTTTAGCAAGAGGAAGAATAATACCCATTTCCTGTGCGATCGATTTCATATACCTATCCTTTGCGGCAACTCCACCCTGATATTCATCAAAACCAAGCAAATCAACGATTTCATCTCCAGGGTAACGTTCCAGATAATCGGTAGTACTTTTCAATCCACTTCCGGTGGAATAGGCATATAGTATGTTATGTGCTCCCCTAGCCTGCAAATGATCCACTGTATATTTCCACAAAGCAACATACTCATCGACCGAACACAGGTTTTTCCCCCACCAGAACCAACTGCCGGTATGCTCGTGCCAGGGCCTGAAAACTATTGGAATTAATTCACCTTTTTCATCCTTTAACGAAAGGATAAAATCAGCCAGATGATCAAGCATTTTGACAAACACTTCATTTTTTTCGCCACCAGGAAGTACACTTTTCACGACCTCTTTTGAAGATACATCCCAGGCATTTTTACCCGTAAGCGGATTGTTGCAATGCCAACTGATTGTGTTTATGCCTCCCTGCGCATTGACCCATTTAATTTTACTCTTCATGTTTTCAAAAACAACACCATCGAGACTTGCCGGATTACCAAGCTCCAAATCGCCGAGTTCCCAACCGAAAACAGCAGGAAAATTACCAGCGGTTTGTTTCACGTCCGAAACTCCTTCAACATTCCACGAATGTCCGTAAACCAAAGCGTCCTGATGACCGATCATGATACCTTTTTCAATCGATGATGACAATTTGTTATAGAGTTTAACCGTTTCTTTTGTGGCCTTTTGGTCTGCTGGTTTTTGCGCTTTTGTCTGAGTTAAAAATCCCAGAAAACAAATAATTAGAATCAGGTAGTTTTTCATAAAACAGGGTTTAGTTTATTATTAATGTATTTACAGATTCAGGCAATAATTTAATTAAAGTCTGACCTTTTTTAAATTTGGCTAAATTCTTTTGAATATTCCAGTTAGTTGCTTCGGTTGTAGTGACCATATCAACCGAATTGCTGTTGTAGCCATCAACATCAACCGTTACCGGTACTTTTTTCATATTAATGAGCTGCATCACTTGTTTCCCGTCTTCATGAACTCCACTAATAGCAAGCACTTCCGGATCGGAGCTGGTTGAATATACAATTTGGGTTCCGGAGTTCAGATAATCAACCAAATGTCGGGTCACATAGTAAGATGGATACAATGTTTTCAGATCCGAAGACATGATGCTGTAGTCATTTTGCCAGGTCCAGTACATGGAAACCTCAACTTCAGCATATTTCATCATCCGGTGCGAGATTTTGGCAAACCGTAAACCGTAATCATAGCTTTGAAACATGCCTTTTACTTTATGTGCTGTAGCATCAAAACCCAGTTCACTGCACCAAACCTGTTTATTCTGAGCTTTCGCAAAAGCGGCTACACGCTCAAACTCCGAATCAGGAATTTTTTCGGACCACCAGCTATGAAAGCATAACGGACCAAGTTGTTTCCAGATTGTCGAGTCAGCCATAATCATGGTGGCAAACTCTACTGTTCCTTTGGTTTGCGCCGTATCAGCGAGTAAAAATTTAGTTTTTATCCCCATGGCTTCAAATCGTACCATTGCCTTTTTAATAAAAGCGATAGTTGCCTGAGGTGAAAATTAAATCTGCCAGCCACCATCCGATTCATTGAATGAAAAATAATCAGCCTCAACTCCATAATCATTCTTCGCTTTCAGGAAAAAGGCAACGAGCATGTCGAGTATTTCGTCATACGATTCGGGCTTAATTACCCGTTGATTACGTTTTTCCGGATCTACCACCAATTCGTTTGGAACATTCCATACAGAAACAGTGAATGATTTCACGCCAAATTCATATTTCATACGTTTCATCGACTCCAGCAGGCTGATTACCAAAGCTTGTTCGGTTATTTTACTGCCTTTGTAATTCGCATATTCTTCTTTTCTGAACTGCAAGGGAAGTGCAACCCGTACATATCCCGGTTTAAACTCTTTTAAGGTTTGCTCGCCAATGGCATCCCAGGCACTGTTTGTTAACCTAGTCTGACAATAATTAGCACCTTCCGATTGGATTTTCTGGCGTTTAATCTCAGGATACACCTTTACAGAAACTTTTTCCTGAGCAAAAAGAATTGAAGAGAAAAGGATCAACGCGAAGGTTATTAAAAGGCTTATTTTATTTGTCATTGGTTATGGTTTAGTTTAGTTTTTCGATCCGGGCAGCCCAGCCACCGCCTGGCGCCAATTGTATTTTTACTTTATCTCCTGAAGTCATTTTAATCACCTCTTTTTTGTAATCAGTCCCATCGCGATCGGCATTGATGCCATCTTTAAAAACTGTTGCCTGATAATTTCCGGCACCCAAAAATGAAAAGTCGAGTGTGATTTCACGCGGAGTCCAGTTGCTCATTGCTCCCACAAACCATGTGTCTCCTTTTTTGCGGGCAATGGCGGCGAATTCTCCAACTTTACCGTCAAGAGCAACTGTTTCATCAGTTGTTGTTGGGACTTTAGCAATAAAATCGGTACATTCCTGCTCTTTCATATAGGTTGATGGATTATCAGACAGCATTTGGAAAGGCGCTTCAAACATCACATACATGGCTAACTGGTTGCACCGCGTTCCCATACTCATTGGAAAGGCGCCAATTGGCCGGTAATTTGTTTTGTTGGCATTGCGCATGGCACCAGGCGTATAATCCATCGGGCCCGCTATCATTCGGATAAAAGGAATACTTACCGTGTAACGGGGCTGATCTTCGGTAGCCCATTTGTAGTTTTCCAAACCCTTTACACCTTCATAACCAACAACATTCGGGTAAGTGCGTTGTAATCCGGTTGGTTTAAAAACTCCGTGATAATCAACAATTAAATGGTATTCCGCAGCTTTTTTAGCAATTTCGTATAGCGAAGCCACTGCTATTTGGTCATCACGGTCAACAAAATCAATCTTAAATCCTTTCACTCCCATTTTGGCATACTTCGGAAATGCCTGTTCCATCTGTTGCGTAACCGCATACCACGATGCCCAAAGAACGACATCAACGCCTTTTTTCTTTCCGTAATCAACAATCTCCTGAAGATTGATGTCAGGGGCAATCACGGTTAAAATATCGGTATGACTTGACCAGCCCCAGTCCATAACAATGAATGGCAACTTATTGGCTGCGGCAAAATCAATATAGTATTTGTAGGTAGTTGTGTTGTATCCAGCCTTAAAATCGACATGCGAAATATTCCAGTCGCTCCACCAGTCCCAGGCAACCTGACCAGTCTTGATCCATGAAGGATCAGCAATTTTTGATGGCGAAGCCAGTTTCTGGACCATATCGGTATTCAGCAAATCCTTGTCATGCTGACTGATAACCACTGCACGCCAGGGGAAATTACTTTCACCTTTGGCTTTCGCAATGTAATCGGTCCTTTTGGTCGGAATCAGGTTCATGTTTTCGTATCCGCCTAACTTTGCTTCCAAAGGATATTGCGCATAAACGCCATAAACCCTTTTTTAGTCTGGTTCATATTCAGGTACATACCCGGATAATCTTCCAGATCGGCTTCAAGGATAACTGCTTTTTTGTTGTTGCCGACATCAACCAACAGCGGCAGGAAAGCCAGCGAATCGGTGGCAAATTTCGAGATATTGATTTCTTTGTAAAGCGCTTCAAACGAATGGTTGAATTTTACACCGCCCCGGTAATCCCACATATAAGGAATGAAAGCCTTGTAATCGTTGGTGAAATTGAAGTTGGCTTCTTCGTTCTTCACAATGAAATCGGTTTTTTTCTTCGTGAAGAACCGGTAAGCTACGCCATCGTTATAAACCCTGAAGATAATACCATAATCACCTTTGCAATTGATGGTTAACTGATTATACTGGTCAACGATCTTTGCCTTTTTGTAGTTGATGGCTGTAATTACCTGATCAACTTTTTCGGTTTTTGATGAACTGATTTTGGCATTATTGCCCAATACTTCGCCACCTTCCAATTGAAGTGAAATGGCGGATGGCGCAATAATCTCCTGACCATCATATTGAACAGACCATAGTAACCTGGCACCTGCTTCAATCTTCACAACAATGGCACCGCTGGGTGATTTTGCTTCATAAACCTTTGCTTTTTGTGCATAAATAAATGCAGGAAACAATAAGCAAATCATTAAAATCGTGGATATTTTACTTATAATTTGTTTCATAATCGTTTAGGTTAAGTTATTATATTCCTGAAAGTAATATTACTTTTTTACTTGAACCGGTAATTTACCCTGCATGGCAAGTTTATAAAATTCACCACCGGCTGTTAGCTCATAATTCCAGTTTTTAATCTTTGCACCACCCCATTCCGGATCAAATACCCATATTGTCCAGCTAATACCTTTTTTCTCCAGATATTCAATAATTTGGGTTCCATATTGATTTCCATTGGGATCAATTGTTCCGTCATGGCTATCGTTGCCAAATTCGGTAGCGAAAACCGGGTATTGACTGGCAGCAAAACCAAAATCTTCTTCCCATTTTGGAGGCCAAGGCTCAGAACGTTTGTTTGGATATGGATGGGTAACATAACCTATATTTTCAGCATTGATGGGTTCTTCACGAATCTGGGTTAGGTCGTAAGCCCAGTCGAACCCAGCCACCAGTGGTATTATTTCCTTATCATGGGCACGAACAATGGTAATCATTGTCTCAACGGTTTTTTTCCAATCGGCCCAGGATACAGGTCCCAACTGGCCCCGATAAGTGGTAGGTTCGTTAAACAACTCATAGAAAGCTACTGTATTGTTTCCTGAGAAATGTTTTGAAATCGTCCTCCAGAACTGGAATGTTTCCTGTCGTGTAGTAACGTACATCGGATCCTGGAAAACTTCTGTTTCAAGGTTTCCAATGGTATGCCAGTCTATCATTACGTACATACCCAAATCGGTACACCAGTCAACGGCTTCATCGAGCAGTTTGATATACTTTTCCGGGGTGCGTTCGCGCCATGCAGCAGGGTGTACCGGAATACGAACGATGTTCGCACCCATTTCTTTCACTTTCTCGAAATGAGTTTTGTTCCAATGTCCCTGGCGTTCAACCTTATCGGGATCAGAAATGGCTATTCCACGGAATAAAATGGTTTCACCTTGTGGATTAACAAACTTGTTACCCTGAACTTTAATCAGGGGAAGCACTTATAATTTTGTATTTGTTTGCCTTGGTTGTCTTGGTTCGTTCTGATACCATGGTAATATTTCCTGTGCATTAAGGTCTGACAAGCAAAAAAATAAACTCAAAAGAAAAAGACCAAAGAATTTCAAATTTTTCATATCACAGTATTTATTTAATTATTCATTGTATGCTTAAAATTATTGTCAACAATTGGTTAGTACATTTTAACCACAACCGGCGTAGTCCTCAACACTACCGGCACTTCATCAATCCTTGGTCCGCCCTAATCGGTTTCGTCACCATTACGGATACGCAGCAGCTCCAATGTTCCATTCTCATACTTGCATTTTTCGACTTTTAGGTATTAACATGCTTTGACGGCAAAATGCAAGGTACAAAAAATGAAACAAATCCGTTAAATTCAGACTTGTCCCCTCAAGTGATCCAGCTGGGGCTCGAACCGGACCGAGCGTTAAAAAATTGCCCGGTGGGCAATTTTAGCGAAGGGGACAGGCTGCCACGGTGGCGGGTTCGAGTGGAATAAAAAAAGCAGCCTTGAAGGCTGCTCTGTGATCCAGCTGGGGCTCGAACCCAGGACCCCATCCTTAAAAGGGATGTGCTCTACCAGCTGAGCTACTGAATCCTCCTTTATTTTTGCGAGTGCAAATGTATGATAATTTTATTTTAATGCAAAGGAATAGAACAATTTTTCCAGGATTTTGTCCTATTGAACAGATAAAACAAATTGTCAGAAATGTAAATGATTAATAATTAAATAGTACTATCTTGATAGAACAGGTATTTGCCTGTTTATCGATTCCTCGAGCGAGATTAAGGTTTCCGTTCGTACAATACCTTCTATGTTCTGAATAGTATCTGTCAGAATCATCCTGAGATGCTCATTATCACGGGTATAAACTTTTATGAAAAGTGAATAATTACCAGTGGTATAATGACATTCAATAATTTCGGGAATTTCTTTGAATTTATCAACCACTTCTCTGAAATGACCAGGATGATCGAGGAATATACCAATATAGGCGCAGGTCTTAAAACCCACCATCACGGGATCGACTTTAAATTCAGAACCCCGTATAACGCCTACGCGTATAAGACGCTGAACACGCTGATGGATTGCGGCGCCTGAAACTCCACACTCCCTTGCAACCTCAAGGTATGGGATCCTTGCATTTTTTGTGATAATGTCGAGAATCTTTTTATCAAGATTATCAATTTGTAAATTTTCTGACATTTCTAAAGTGATTAATTAATAGATTGATACAATATGTTTTTATTTTCTTACAAATTTAAAGGAAAAATAAGATATAATAACGATATGTATAAAAAAGTTTAAACAAATATTTGCCTCGTTCTGTTGTAAATCAGCTTACACGATTAATGTAACCAACTATTTCCTTTAAATCGGAAAAACCTTTTTTTATAAGATAATTTTCGATACCCTCGAGTATTTTTACAGAGATCTGAGGATCAATAAACGAAGCCGTTCCGATCTGAATAGCACTTGCACCGGCCAGAAGAAACTCCAAAGCATCAGAAGTATCCATTATCCCACCCATTCCTATAACCGGGATCTTTACAGCGTTAGCTACCTGCCAAACCATCCTCAGTGCCACCGGTTTAATGGCAGGACCGGAAAGTCCCCCTGTTACCGTCGACAGAGCCGGCCTCATTTTTTCAACATTAACCGACATCCCCAGCAAAGTGTTTATAAGTGAAACTGAATCGGCTCCTTCTTCTTCAACAACTCTGGCAAAATCAACAATATTGGTAACATTGGGAGATAATTTAACAATAAGTTTTTTAGAATACACAGCCCTCACTTCCCTCGTCACTTCACGTGCTGAATCGAGATTGGTTCCAAAAGCCATTCCGCCCATTTTCACATTGGGACAGGAAATATTTAACTCAACTGCCCGGATCTTTTCAAGTTTGTTAATTCTTTCAGCAAGAGCAACATAATCTTCAATATAACTCCCGTTAATATTCACTATAATATTGGTTTCATAGTTTAGAATGCGAGGATAGATTGATTTTTCGAAATAGTCAATGCCTTTATTCTGCAACCCGACTGCGTTAAGCATACCGGAAGGAGTTTCAGCCATTCGCGGATACCGGTTTCCTTCTCTTGGTTCAAGTGTGGTTCCTTTAAGTACAATCCCTCCCAGCCTTGAAACTTCCAGAAAATCATCATATTCAGATCCATATCCGAAAGTTCCTGATGCTGTCAGTACCGGATTTTTAAATTGCAAATCACCGATTGAAAAACCCAGGTTCACCATTTTAAATCATTTATATTGAAAACCGGTCCGTCAACACATGTACAAAGATTTCCTTTTACCGTATCAACAACACAACACAGACAGGCACCAATTCCGCATGCCATCAGGTTTTCGAGTGATACCTCACACGTTATATCATTTTTCTGACAGTAAAAAGCAACTGCCTTCATCATAGAATCAGGTCCGCAACAATAGATTCTGTTATATTGATGAGATGAAAAAACAGTATGATCGGTTACATAACCTTTTTCTCCTTTTGATCCATCTTCTGTAGTAATGAATACCTCGCCAATAGTAAGATACTCTTCAAATTCGATTATTCTGTCACGATTTTTGAATCCCAGAACGATATCTGGATTATAACCATTTAATTTTAAGTATTTTCCAAGAAATAATAATGGAGCCACTCCACATCCGCCTCCTACAAGAAGTATCCTATCGTTTTCAAAAGGCACGGTGAAAGAATTACCTAAAGGGTAAATGAGATTAAGCTTATCACCTATTCCAAGTCCTGAAAGTGTCTTTGTACCTTTACCAACAATCTGAATAAGGAGCTTGAACGTATTTCTCTCATAATCAATATCATGAATGGAAATTGGTCTTCGGAGAAATGTTTCAGGACTTCCTTCTACCCTGACCTGGGCAAACTGGCCTGGCTTAAAATCGGGAATTTTATCATTTCCAGACAGTTCAAGAATAAAAAAATCGTTATTAAGGCGCTTATTTCCAATTATTTTGAGATTTTCTATGCGCTTTGCCATCCGGAATAGATTTATGACAAAGATAATTCTAATGACTGATTTCAAAAAATTATAACCATTGATAATTTCTAATCGTTAAAAATCCTTCTGAAAGACATCAACCCCGTGGAAAGAATTCCTCAAAGCTGCTGTTTTCATAAAACCAGACAATTCTGACAATCTCCGGTGTTGATTTTTTCTCTGAAAAATCAGTTTTCCTTTTTGTTTCAATTTTTCGATTGTCCTGATGCTCAATTTCCTGTTTAACAGGCTCATTTTTAACTTGTTTCTCACTGATTTCACTAAATATCCCTGAGTTATCTTCAAACAGATTTTGCATTTTAACGTCTTTGTACATCGATCCTTTGCCGAATAACAGCCAATCAGTCGAAAGGAATGGATATTTTTCAAGCATTTTCAACACAAAATCCAGGCTGGCATTGTTTCTTCCGGAAAGTATATGGGAGATACCGGAAGCCTGAACACCAATTTCTTCAGCCAGCTGGGCAGAAGATTTATTTTCATTCTTCAAAAATTCAAGTAAACGCTCTTTCATTATGCTATATTTAGTATTACAAATGTAAATATTATAATGTTTCCAATTGTAATTTATTGTGATTACATATGTAATTCAAGTGAGTGTTAATGTTCTGAGTAGAATTCATTACATTTGTATTTAATTGAACTATTGATAAATATGAAGAATGCTTATCTGAAGCTATATTAACGATTAGCTGTAAAACTTCATAGTATATAGTATTTTATGTATAAATTCTAAGAATCTTCACCCATAAAGACACTATAATCCATGAAATTGTTTAACATTTACTATATATAGGCTCATTTTTAGTGCTGATATATAGTATATTATGATTAATTGCTTATTCATTACTATTTTATTTAACTTTGTAATCTAAAATTACTTAAAATTTGAATACATGTGTAAATATCAACCATCTGAAATGATGATTACAAATGTAATGTTGTCTGTTTTTGAATAAATTCTGTAATTCCGGATGCCTGGCAGAATTTCCATAGGTCCGTAAGAATATTCCCAAAAAAAGTATTATTTGAAAAATTGAATATTTCCGGCTCTCCCTGCCCTATGGTGCGGAATATTCAATTCTGGAGAGGTTGAGATTTTTATCTTCACTGTATCTACCGGCGTCTTTTATATATGATATCTCCTGTTTATCCTCTACGAGGAAAAGATATTTATGTGTTCCTACCGATTCTACAATACTTTATCGCCTACGGCGAAATGCAGAAATTGACTGAAGCTAAAAAGTAAAAAGTTGCAGCAGGGCAAAGATTATTGTATAACTTTAACACCTATGGCGAAATCGGGAAATATGCTGGCACCAACTGCGGAGATATTGCCCGCAGGGCATATACTATTGTAGAATAAATGATTTCCTCGAATTTCTAATACCTCGTAGAGGTTCAACAGGAACACTTTTCTTCGTGTATTTGTTAGAATCTATTCAGGTTTGAAGTTTCTGGCTGCCACATCATCAAACTCATTCTCTGAGCGTGCAATGACAGCTGTGGCGAGGCAATTACCTATAACATTAACAGATGTGCGTGCCATATCCATCAAAACATCTATCCCAAGGATGATAAAGATAGGTTCAACAGGCAAACCGAAACTGACTGCCGTACCCAGCAAAATCACAAGGGCTGCTCTGGACACACCTGCAACACCTTTGCTTGTAATCATAAGAGTAAAACAGATTACAATTTGCTTTTCAATGGGGAGATTTATCCCAGCGGCCTGGGCAACAAATATTGATGCCAGAGATAGATATAATGTCGTACCGTCGAGGTTGAAGCTGTAACCTGTTGGTATAACGAATGCAACAATTTTTCGTGGAATTCCGAACTTTTCCATTGATTCCATTGCTGATGGCAATGCAGATTCGGAGTTCGAAGTGGCAAATGCGATTGTTGCCGGCTCTGAGACTGCTTTTATGAATGGTCTGACGGGTATTCTGAAAATCAGGGCAACAGGAAGAAGCACAAAAATCAGAAACACAAACAATGCTACATACAGAGTTGCCAGCAGTTTAAATAAATTATAGAGGATATCGAGTCCCATATGGCCAACAGTATATGCAATGGCAGCAAATACAGCAACAGGTGCAAAGTACATTACTATATTGGTGAATTTAAACATTACTTCAGCAAGACTTTCACTGAATCTTATCATTGGTGTCCGGTACTTTTCTTTAACCATTGCAACTGCTATCCCGAAAATGATACTGAATATCACAATTTGCAATATCTGACCTTCGAATATTGCTTTTGCAATGTTTTCCGGGAATATGTGTAGTATAAAATCACTTGTGGACTGTGCTTTAAGAGAAGTAATTGGAGGCACATCAGGATTTGGAGGCAATACAACTCCAACGCCGGCCTTACCGATGTTTATTGCCAGAAGCCCAATAAATAAAGCTATGGTGGAAATTATTTCGAAATAAAGAAGGGATTTCCATCCCATCCTTCCAATCTGCTTTATATCAGCATGTCCCGCAATTCCTACTACCAGAGTTGAAAACAACAGAGGGGCAATAATTGTTTTAATAAGCCTAAGAAAAATATCGCTCAGTACCTGTAATTTTTTTGCAATATCCGGAACATCGTAGCCAAACTCAGCTCCGGCGACCATACAAACAAGAATCCATGTGGTAAGTGATCTTTTACGGAAGCCATAAATAAATAAAAATAAAACTGTTAAAATACGAGATATCAGTAATATAGTTGGAGATATTTCAACGATATTATTGGCTTTTATTACTAATAATATCAGTGTAATACTAATGATGCTTAAAAGGAAATAAGGAAATAACCTCCATACTTTATTCATAAAGAAAAATTTTTCCAAACCAGTTTATCTGTTTCCTGCCAATCAGCCACAGCTGCCGGAGCAATCTGAATGTTCTTTACTGTTACAGCCTGAGCATGAACTCATTGTTGCAGCTAATTCATTTTCAGTGGCATCACGGACATCAACTATCTTACCCGAAAAAAACAGATTTATACCAGCCATAGGATGGTTAAAATCCATTCTGATATAGGTATCTGTAATTTCGTTAATTATTCCAGTTAGAGGATTCCCTTCCGAATCTGACATAGGGACTTCGTTACCTACCCGGCAGATATCTTCATTGATTTTCCCATCGGTTTCGAAAACTGTAACCGGAACGTTTATCACCATCTCTTCCCTTTTATCACCATAAGCCATTTCAGAATTCAGGGTAAACCTGAAAAGATCTCCTGTTTTTAATAAACTTACATTTGACTCAAAAGCCGGTAGCAATCTTCCCGTTCCATATATAAATTTCAAAGGTTTTGTTTCATCCAGCGATTCGATTATTCTTCCATTTGGATCGTTTTCTCTCAGTTCATAAATCAGAGAGACCATTCTGTTGTTTTCAATATTCATTATTGTAAATTTTAAAGTCCCAAATATAATTTAAATTGTTGGCTGGAAAATAATACAATACTAATTTTTCAGGATAAGTTTAAATATGATTAATATATATCATTGACATCTTGCAGGAGACACCTCGCCCACCCATTGGCGTACTCTTGATGACAACATTTTATAAATCACAGATTATAAGAGATCTGTAACACCTTTAATAATAATGAGATCCCTCGCTATCGCTACTAATGACAACATTTATATATCACACATTATAAACCACTTGTATTTTAAGTTCTTTAGCTAATCTGTTGAGGGATCTTTGTTTTTGTGCCAAAAGTCGTTCCTCATAATCATGTATACCTTTTTC
>Ga0209226_10000170_pt1 | contig 42903 bp, 21 predicted proteins | sample BarGraNGADG00212_2_FD_184497 | JGI IMG/M metagenome (GOLD analysis project Ga0209226, IMG submission 184497) | Arctic peat soil microbial communities from Barrow, Alaska, USA - Barrow Graham LP Ref core NGADG0011-212 (SPAdes) (version 2) | ecosystem: Environmental > Terrestrial > Soil >...
GGCAAACACCAAACCATTTAGCAACCACAGAAGCATACCGGGCCGTATGGCTGCTCATTTCCTGGAAACAACCGTCTTGCTCCTTTATGCTGGTTGCACCAAAATGTTTCACCTGACCGAAACGGGTTTCAACCCATTTAATTAATGCAGGAACATGAATTTTATACTCCGGATCCATTTCAGGATGATTTAGTATATAGCGGGCTGTTTCCATCGGAATTTGCTGATTCAGATTTGTATAACTGGAAATAACATCTTCATAATATCCCGACCAAAAATAGTTTTTCATCGGGTAATCCATGACCCATTTCCACAATAGATCCCGGTTCTTATTAATAATACTTTTATCAATTGTGCAATTTTCAGACTGAAGCAGCTCATCAAAAAGTTGGATAACCAAAACCATGTTGGCAGAATAAGGATCAAGGATTTCAGCGGTTTTTAAATTAACACGAAATGGCAGGGGAGAATTTGTCTCATTTCCCGGATGGATGTTCCGGAGGACCGTACCTGCAATATGTTCCGCTTTAGAAAAATACTCTGATTCCCCGGTCTGCTTAAAATAATTTATATAACCAATTGCCACCATGCATATTTTATCTATCTCACCCCATTCATCGGTATATTCCCCGTCTGGTGTGTCGTCCTGGGTCCTGGGAACATTTGGCCATGCCCAATCATCAGGAGTATGATAATAAGCAACCCTCTTTATAAGATTCATAACTGGCCTCAAGGCTTCCCGATCTCCAGTATAGGCATAGTATTTATTAAAAGTTTTCATGGCATAAAAAACATTGCTTCCCTGGTTGTTTTGTTTGTTGTACAAGTAAGTTCCTTCCACACTTAATTTTGATGTGACGAGATACAAAGGGTCGTCGCCAAACTTTGTTTTATGTGTGGGGCAATATTTTAGAAAATTCATGCTCCATAGAATAACGTTGTTGTACTCTGTCCAGGGCATCAGCTTGTCATTTTTCAAAACAACCTCATGATCGAGTATTTTTTGAGCCTGGGCACTGATTATATTGATAAAAACAATCAATATAATTAGAAGTTTTTTTTTCATATTTCAATTTTGAAAGGATTAATAATAATACAATTACCTGTTCGACTGGCAGGAAGTCCAGGTTTGTTATTCGAAAATTATCTTTTTTTGTAAGCTGTTCAATTTCGATCTCTTTCCAGATTCTCGTTTAGAGAAATCACATCTCCTACTTTAGACATAAATTCCACAGGTTTTCCCTTGTATATAATCTTTAATGGATTTCCCGATAACGATTGTATTTTAGTCTTATATAAATGCCCGTTCTTCCAGGATATATCAATTTCAAAACCTCCCCTGGCCCGAAGTCCCTTCACACTACCTGTACTCCATTCTTCAGGTAAGGCAGGTAATAAAGTAATTTGACCACCATGCGACTGCAACAGCATTTCGGCAATTCCTGCTGTTCCACCAAGATTTCCATCGATCTGGAAAGGGGGAGCTTCGTCAAAAAGATTGCTAAGAGTCGATTTGCGTAGCAGTTCCATCACATGAATCCTGGCATTTTCCCCATCGCCAAGCCGGGCAAAAAAGTTTATGATCCAGGCACGGCTCCAGCCTGTATGTCCGCCACCGTTTTCAAGACGCCGAAAAATGGTTTTTCTTGCTGCTTCAAAAAGCATCGGTGTAGCCGGAGTGATCTGGGTGCCAGGGTATAGTCCAAACAAGTGGGACATATGCCTGTGACCGGGATCGTTTTCTTCATAATCTTCAATCCATTCCTGGATCCCTTTAGTCCTTTTTGAAATTTTCACCCTGGGAAGTCCATTCAGAACACTAGCCAGAGTATCGGTAAATGTTTTATCTGTACCAAGGATATTTGCTGCACTAATACAATTGTTGAATAATTCGGTAATAATTTGAATATCCATTGTTGTAGAATAGGCCAGATCATATTTTTTTCCAGTTGTTGGAAGAATATATCTGTTTTCCGGAGAACTTGATGGTGCGGTAACCCATTGCCCCTGTTTGTCTTTAATAAGGAAGTCCAGTACAAACTGAGCTGAACCCTTCATTACAGGATAAGCCTTTTCTTTCAGATAATTGATATCGCTGGTAAAGGCATAATGCTCATATAACGGGAAGGTCATCCAGGGGCCGCCCATCGGGTATATTCCCCAAATACCATCCATTACACCTGTGCGGCCAAATACATCCGTAACATGGTGTAGTGTCCATCCACGGGCTCCGTAACTCTCTTTTGCCGTTGTGGTTCCGGGCTTTTGCAGTTGTTCTACGAAATTTACCAATGGCTCTGCAGTTTCGCTCAGATTACAGACCTCAGCCGGCCAATAGTTCATCTGAAGGTTGATATTAGTGTGGTAGTCCGAACTCCATTTCGCGAAAAAGTCTTTGCACCATAAACCCTGCAAATTTGCCGGCAAAACTCCGGGGAACCGCGAACTGCCCATTAGCAGATATCGCCCGAATTGGAAATAAAGTGATACCAATTGGGGATCGTCAGCGCCCCCTTTCACTGCACGAAGCCGCTCATCAGTAGGCAGATCGGAATAGTCATTGCCCCCCAAATCCAATGACACACGACTAAAGAGCGCCTGATATTCCGCCAGATGTGTCTTTTTGAGCATTTTATAACTCTTCCCCTGCGCTTTTCCCAATATATTTTCACACAGAACAACTGGATTCACAAAAGGATCATAATTTAATTTTTCAAGGTTGTAATCTGTAGCAGCAGTAAATAGTAATGTTAGTTCGTTTACATCTTCAACCAGCAGTGCATTCCCGTCCGGAGTTACTGTTCCTCCTTTATTTACTGCCTTCAATTGTGCTTCGAAACGCATGTGAGCGCCACCTGGCCCCCGTAATGAATCATATTCATCCATTACCTGCCCTGACATCAGGAGCATGTTCCCTGCAGCTTTTACTACAGCATCTTTTTCGCGCTCCAGCCTGATTTTCAGATTCAAGGACTTTCCTTTTGATGCGGTTAGGTGAATTGTAATCAGGTTATCGGGGGCAGAAGCCAATACTTCTTCCTTGAAATTCACTCCCTGTGAAGAATAGGTGACACGTGATATACCTGTCTGCAGGTCAAGTTCCCTTTTATAATTGTTAATCTCCCGTTCCCCAAAATCCAGGAACAAATCACCTAGTGTTTGGTATGAACGGATACGTAGGGGGGTACCAAACATATTTTTTTCAGCCAGACTCACAGCTTCGTCAAGTTTATTATCAATAATCAATTGCTGTATATGACTCAGGCTTCTTAATGCATTCGGATTGTTATTGTTGATTTGCGATCCGCTCCAAAGGCTCTCTTCATTAAGCTGAATGCGTTCTGTGGATGTTTCGCCAAATACCATTGCCCCCAAACGGCCGTTCCCCAGAGGCAAAGCTTCATTCCACTCTTTTGCAGACTGTTTATACCATAGTCGCAAATTGGAAGATTCACGCTTAACCTGGCAAGAAAACAACAGGATCAAAGCAATTAAAATAATAAGATGTTTCATTTCTGATATGTACTAACTTAATTATGCGAATTAAGAGTTAAAAAATAGTCGGACAATAATGACATTTTATTATGATTTAATTAACTTTTATTAGTTAAAAAATAAGACTGTCCGAGTTTCTTTTTGGACAGCCTTATTTTAATTTTAATTTGACCAAAATTAATAACCTGGATTTTGTATTAACAGATCATTTTTATTCATCTCATCTCTCATAATCGGGAAGAAATATGCCTTATCAAGCCAGGATCTTTTCTGAATCACAATTGGCGTAATAGTGGGAATTGTCGCCGTAGTATTATCCGGGTTAAGTTTATATATGATTTTTACACCGGTCGCGTCAATGTTATATGCTTTGGGCCCTATTGCCCATCGGCGTACATCGAAAAAGCGATTATCCTCCAGTGCCAATTCAATCCGCCTTTCATGACGATACCGATCACGCAAAGCTTCTCCTGATTCGGTGATGTCAGGCATCCCAGCTCTTTTTCTAATCATATTTATATATTTACGGGCTTCAACATCTTCACCCAGTTCAATACATGCCTCGGCATAATTAAGCAATATCTCTCCATACCTGAAATATCGCCAGGGTGTATCCGCCCCAGAAAATCGCCCATCAATTTTTGGATCAATAAATTTACGAAGATAATAACCGGTATAGCCCCCGTTCCATGGCTCGATCGGGCTATTGCGTGTATCAAGTCCAAAAACTATCTCCATCATATTAGTCGAATTGTTCCATTTTTCCCAGGAACCAACCTGAATAATACCTATTGGATCAATTGCAATACCATCAGTATTACGAGGAATCCATTTTACCCCTTCGTAAAGAATTGTACCATAAAAACGTGGATCACGATTTTTATAGGGTTCTGCTGCATGGGCAGGATTATTCCAGTCGAACGGGCTTCCATCTGCCATTTCATAATCGTCTACCAGGTTACCTATTGGAGTATCCTGACCGAACAAATGATAACCATTAGGACCGGCAACAACTGGCAGGTTGTTTTCATAATCAACCCAAGTGAGACCGCCACCGTATTTGGCTAAGAAATATTTGACAAAGATATCTTCTTCGGTATTGGCTGCGATGAAAATATCAGAATAATTCTGAGATATAGGATCACCAGGAGCAGGATTTGCCTTGTACAAGCTGTATAAACCAAGATCAATCACCGCTTTAGCCGCATTTTTTGCAGCTAACCAACGATCCTGAGCATTACCGCTGATGTAACCCAATAATTCCGGATGCGTAAATCCTGAAAATAGAGGATTATTATTATGCAAATCACTTGCCGCATAAAGCAGTACCTCTGTTTTAAGCGCTAAAGCAGCACCTTTGGTAGCACGGCCCTTATTTTTATCAGTATTTACTTCGGGAAGCATACTTACAGCCAAATCGCACTCTTCAACAATAAAATTTATACATTCTGCATAGGTACTGCGGGCAATTTTAAAGTCGTCGGTTAATGCATAGGTGTTTTTAATAATAGGTACACCGCCATATAAACTTACCAGCTGATGATAAAAATAGGCTCTCAAAAAATGAACTTCTCCTGTAAGTCTTTCTTTTAGAGGCTTACCATCAACCAGCGTGTTATCAAATAACCCCTTGTCCACCTTCTCAAAAAATGCATTACACATTCTGATACTCTTATAAATATCAGCCCATTTTTCAAACGACCAGCGGGAAAGATTATCCGAGGTTATTAAGCAATTATTAAATTCGAAATAATTATACCACATATCATGAGCTTCATCAACAAACTCAGCTTTCAACATACCATCGCTCTTGCTCATGGGGTGACTAATGCTGGCATAAATGCCATTAACATAGAGCTCTATCAAAACCGGATCTTGAAAAACGTCAAGTTCAGAAAATTCATTAGAAGGTTTTTTTTCAAGAAAATCTTGACTACACGATACCATTATCAAGATACTGCATAGGAATATTTTAAAAATTAATATATTTTTCATATTTCCCAATTTTTAAAAGGTTAATGAAACACCCAAATTATATACTTTGATAGGAAAATATCCATCAGATCCACCAGAAACGTTGGTTTCAGGATCAAAATCCTTCAGTTTAGTCAACGTAAAAATGTTTAGTCCGCTAAAATAGATCCTTAATCCTTGTACGCCCAATTTGTTATTAATAGTAGCAGGCATATTATATCCAATTTCAACATTTTTAAGCCTCAGATAATCAGTGTTTCTAAGAAAGTAAGTATTCTGGTTGGCCATCCAGTATTCATCTGAACTATTCCATGCTCTTGGCTTTGTTGCATCCGGATTATCTTCATTCCAGCGCCCCTCAGCATCGTCCTGCAAGAAATTACCATACAAACCCGAACTAGTAATATGACGTGCTACAGCTCCGGCAGCCCCCTGTAAGAGAAGTGTGGCATAGAAATTTTTATAGGCCAGATTGATATCTATACCTCCTGTAAATGTGGGTAAATCAGTTTTATCATTCCTTACCATGTCCAGACCATCAATTTTATTATCGTTGTTAACATCTTTAAAAATAATATCGCCAGGCCGCGCATTCGCCCAGTGAGGATATGCATCCACTGCAGCCTGATCTTTAAAAATGCCAATTGCTTGATAGTACAATCCTGCATTCATAGGACGACCGGTAGATTTTTGGTATTCCGGTACACCAGGTGTTTCATCCCAGAATTTAATCCTGTTTTTCTGATAGGCGCAATTAGCAGAGACACTGTAAGTAAAGCCATTAATACTGTTCTTATATCCAACCTCAAATTCGAATCCCTTGTTAACTACCTCACCAATATTTTCGCGGGGTAGAATTAATCCTGTCGTAGCAGGGACAGAAGCATTTCGCCACCATAAGATATTAGTGCGGAGGTTATAGAAATAGTCTGCTGATAAAGTAATCTTATCACCAAACAATTGTGCGTCAAAACCAATATTGGTTTGATTTGCAACTTCCCAGGTGACATTCGGGTTTGAAATCCGAAGTTCTTTAAGGCTTTTGATTTCTAAAGTATTATTAAAAAAATATGGGTCACCAAAACCATAACTTGAAAGGTACTGGTATTCTTCAATACGGTCGTTTCCAGTCTGTCCCCACGATCCTCTAATTTTGAAATTATTTATAAAGGCAATGTTCTCTTTCCAGAATTCTTCTTCAGAAATTCTCCAACCTAATGAAACTCCGGGGAAAAAGCCAAATCTTTTATTGGCCGGAAATATATAAGAACCATCATATCTCCAAACAAATTCTGCCAGGTACTTTTGAAGGTAATTATAATTAACACGGCCAAAATAATTCAAACGTGCGCTTGCACTGGACGATCCATTGTTATCTTTTTCCAGATCACCCCCTGCAAACAACTCCTGAGCCTCCGTGCTGACAAAATACCTGCGGAATGCCCAGAAATTCATTGATTCTTCTTCAATCCTCTCTATACCGGCAAGTAACTTAATATTATGCTTATCGGTAAAGGAATGTTCATAATTGATCAGGGCATTAAGCGTTGTTCTGTGACCATCCGACATACTTTGTGTCAGTGCTGGTTCCGAATAACCTTTTTCTCCCTTTGTAAGCAAAGGTTCATTGTTTTCATCGTATGTTTGGCCATCCCAGCTATAAAGGAACCATGGTGTTTGCCAAAGTTTATGATTTTGGATATTTTTATCAATGGAAGCATTCCCATTAACCGAAAGACCTTTTACCCATGGAATAGTAAAATCTAATTTCACATTACTTTCCATAATATAGCGTTTATCTTTATCATATCCTGTAGCACTCGTTGCCATTACTACAGGGTTGTTGCCACGTTCAACGTCAGGACCAGGCAATCCATTGGGCCAATATGCTACCGAGGTAGGATAGGCTTTCATACACGCATTCATAATTCCTCCACGGGTTGGATAATTCCTGTTTTCCTGCTGTCCAGAAAAATCAATACTCAATTTAATATTATCAGTAATTTTTGCATCAATATTACTTCGAAAATTAGCTTGTGAATAATTGGTGGCGCTTTTTTTATAATTACCATCCTGATATTTATATCCTGCTGAAAAGAAATATTTCAACCGGTCAGATCCCCCGGTTAATAAAAAATTCGCATTATTTTGTATAGATGAAGTTTTATAAACCTCCTTAAACCAGTCAGTATTAGGGTATTTCCAGGGATCAGAACCATCTCTAAATTTTTGAATTTCGGCTTGTGAATATGTTGCCGGCCTGGATCTGTATGACTGAACTTCATTTACCATCTGTGCATAAGTTGCTGCATCCGCCATTTTAGGAATGACGGTAGGCATGCTCAAACCCTGATTAAGTGTAATAGTAATTTCTGGCTTCCCTGCCAACCCACGTTTCGTTGTGATCAGGATAACCCCGTTTGCTGCCTGGGCCCCATAAATTGCAGCAGATGCATCTTTTAAAACGGTTATGTTTTCAATATCTGCTGAATTTATACTCTCCAGACTTCGGTTAGCGATTCCGTCAACCACTATAAGAGGAGAATTATCACCCAGGGTGTTTGATCCCCTGATTCTTAATATAGCAGCGTCATTCCCAGGTTCCCCTGACCGAGTGACAGCTACCAAACCCTTTATTCGCCCGGCTAATGAATTTGAAAAATTAATGGAAGGAGATACATTTAATTTATCCCCCTGAATTGTACTTATCGAACCTGTTATGGTGGCCTTTTTAGCAGTACCATAACCGATAACAACAACTTCTTCAAGACCTTTTGTTTCGCTAGCAAGTGCAACATTTATGACTGTTTTTCCTGCCACAGGAATTTCCTGTGAAATATATCCTATAAACGAGAATACCAGAATAGCATTCTGATCAACTGCAGAAGGTATTGAGTATTCCCCGTTTACATCGGAAATATTACCAATAGTTGTTCCCTTTACTTGGATATTTACCCCGGTCATTGTTTGGCCGGTTGAAGCATCCGTAACTGTACCTTTAACAGTAACTTGTTGGGGGTCATCTTTTGAAGGATTTTCACCTATTGATCCTGCTGCTACAAGATCTGTGGTTAATGATAGTACCAGAATTATTGTCATATTCAGGTACAAAAAGATTTTGTATTTCTTCCAAATCGAAAAAATAAGAGAAGATTTTTTTTCCATAATTCTTAATTTGTTAGTTGAAATTAGAGTCAAATATAATTTGTCTGTTTTAGAATTTTCAGACTATAACTGTTATTAACTTAATGGTTTCAATCAGGTAAAACAATCCAGATTTGTCTTCTTTTTTAATTCTTTTGAATTTAGCATAGTCAATAGTTTTTTAGGGTAGACTTACATTCGGTTATTATAAAGTTAAAATATCAAGAAAATAAATATTGATTATTATATTGATCGAATAGTACAAATGTATCCATAATAAATCATTTTAGCAAATATATAATAAAATATTATTAAAATATATTTGCATAAAAGCTTATATTATATATCTTTGTCATTATGATAAAACAATCATAAACGATTATATTATTAATATGAATGGTAAATATTTGAGATTTGAGAAATTATTCAGCAAAGGAGAAAATGCTGTAATCGTTGCAATTGATCATTGCATGTTCGATGGACCGATCCCCGGGATGATCGATCTGAAAACGACGGCTAAAAAACTCAATCCCTGTATTGATGGGGTTTTATTAAGTCCCGGAATGCTGAAACACCTCCGTTTTGCCTTTAATTACAAAGGAGCTCCCATGCCCATCGTTAGGTTAAACTGGAGTTCAGTGTATTGTTTTCACTGGAATTATAATAACGCCTATACGGTGCTGGTACAATCCGTAGAAGAGGCTGTGGCCAATGGCGCTGAGATAGTCCTAGCATCCCTTACCCTGCAAACGGGAAGTGAGGAAACCGATACTCGGAATGTTGAAATATACAGTCGTTTAGTGAATGCTGCCGGTAATCTTGGTATTCCTGTAATTGGCGAATATTTTCCTGCCCATTCGGGAACGATTTCCAAGGAACAGATGCATGAGCAGGTATTTACATGCTGCCGGATTCTCAGTGAATTGGGCTGTGACATGATAAAAACATTTAATACCCATGATTTCAGGAAGGTAACTGAAAGTTGTCCGGTTCCTGTTTTTGGTCTGGGGGCTGAAAAAACACCTATGCAGATTCAGGCACTCCAACTTGCGGCCGACGAAATACGAGATGGCGCACGTGGCGTTGTTTTTGGCAGAAATGCCATTCAGGTTAACGATCCGTTTTCTTTTCAGGCTGCCCTTTGTGAGGTTGTCAAAAATGGGATGGCCCCCAATGAGGCTATTTTGAAGTACAATCTGACCGATAAATAAAAACTTACATTACATGAATCAGGGTGTTGTTAATTATATAATAGGAAACAGCAATAAAGCGTTAGGTTAGTTGGTTAGTTTGTGGGTTAAGAGATAAGTCACCAGTATATATAATTTATATAGGTGACTTATCCATTTTCTGACTTATTATTATGAGATACCCATAAGGTCGAGAACTTCAATATCGCTGAAGATTTGGTTATGTTCCAGCAATGCGATCAATGAAAATCATTTTCAGGTTGCTTCAACTTCAATTACTGTTTTCTAAATGGGCTTACCTAGAAGCTTATGACTATCATCCTGGATGCATTTACTGGCATGACAGTGAACTTCAGATATAGTATAAAATATTTATGGAGTTACTAAATTGACCTTGTTATTTTGGTATAGGTAAAGGAGTTTCGGATCGATGTTTTTATCTGTTATCAAGTAATTGATTAACGATAACGACGAATAGGTATAATACGAATCTTTCTCGATCTTTGATGAATCGCAAAGAAGAAAAACATTTTTAGCTGCTTCGGCCATTTTGACGGTCACAGATGCGTCCTTTTCATCTGAACTGCTTAATCCATTAACCAGAGAAACGCCACCAGCTCCGATAAATGCTTTGTCAGCTTTGTATCGGGAAATAAGATTATCAGTCATCTGTCCATACAGCGCTTTACGTGAATTATCAAGTTCACCACCGATCAGGTATACCATAATATTGGAAAATGGCAACAATGCTGAAACAACGGGCAGCGAATTGGTGATGACCCGTAAGTTCCGGAATTTTATCAGGAAACTTGAAAGGTAGTAAGTTGTTGTTCCACAATCTATATATATTGTATCATTGTCCTCTATAAAACTTGCGGCAAATTTGCAAATCTCAATTTTATTATCCCGGTTCTCTATCGATTTTTTATCAAAGCTGAACATGCCGTTTGTGATTTCAGATTTTATTGCACCTCCATGTGTCCGAACCAATAAGCCATTCTTCTCAAGTGTTTTCAGATCACGGCGGGCAGTTATTTCAGATATACTGAACTTTCCAACTATATCACTAATTTTGATAGACTCAACTTTGTCAAGGTGGTTCAGAATATATTTTTTTCTTAATTCCTGTTTCATTGAAGATTACTACTTTAATTAGTTGATCAAATAGTCCAAATGTAATCAAAGGTAAACATAATAATTTAAAATTTATTATGTTTTATTTGAGTATAAGCTTAGATATATTAGTCTCTTTGCCTTTCCTACGTCCCTAGGGTAATGCTGTTATTCTGATATTCCTCTCTGTTAACTACCTTCGGTTTTCTCTTGTAGCATAAATCTTGTCTATTTGAAACAGTTCCGGATAATGCCCATGTAGTTTTTTGTAAAATTCAACGTGTTTAATCAAATCGACCCCTTCATGATAACCATCCCAACTGAATGATCTTCAATTTTTCAGCAATTTCTTTAATACTCAACCATTCGAACCTGCTTTTTATGAAGATTCCTTTACGTCGCTCTTGCAATTGATTGACTAGTTCGGTTATTTATTGATGCAGTGAATCATAAGTAATTTTCTGAGAAATCTGCATATCCATGGAATGCCTCATTACTTTAAATAAATTAAATAATTTAAATAAAACAAATAAATATAATATAATAAATAATTTGCGAACATCCTGAAATATAGACACATTTGATTAACCCTTGAGAAAGGAAACGGGTTCTGCTGGAAAGCAACCCGTCAGTGCCCAAAATAGGGGGCTCGATGAATCGAGTAAAGTAAAAAGAAGCAGCCCCTAAAAAAGGCTGCTTCTTTTTTAACAATAGAATTAAACCTAACAAAAGACTCAATTTAAAACAACGTACTCAGACACCGGGTTAGACCAATCTCCGTTATTATCCTGAACCCGGACCCGGATCAGCTTTTGACCTGGACTACCAAACACGTAACGTATTTTACTAAGAGTAGAGCTAAACTGATAATTAGCAAGTAAATATTCATACTCAACTACTTTCCCATTAAATCGTGCGTCTCTATCATAAGAAGCTGACGCATCCACTTCATACTCGTAGGGACTTGAAATACCTATTTTATTAACAGTAAATAAAGCATTCGGGGTAAGATTTCGGAACACTGTAAAAGAAATAGAAAACCTTGCTTCTGCATTAAATGAATCTTTAGCAATCAGGGTAACCAGGTCTGACCTTCAGTAAGCCCCGTTTTAGCAGTATACAGCTGAAAATTTAAAAGGAACAAATCTTGAATTCCAGATTAGAAGCATAACATTTTCAACCATTTTAAGCAAATTTAATCTCCGTTCCGTTTTTGTCAAGGGTATACAGAGCGATGATATTTTGGTATATAATTATATGGTATCATCGCCCTTGACAAAAATTCCACTTCGATTTTTTGTTGCTTAACAGGTTGAAATGGATTGATATGTTCATATATGAGTATTAAGTGATAGCGTTACTAGTCAGGTAAGATCAGGTAATATGTTTAAAATGAATCTTACCCTTACCATCATCCTTATTATTAACAGGTTTAGAAGTTCGGGTAAGATGGGTAAGTGGTTTTTACATCTTTTTTAAAGAAAAAGTTTATTTCTATATGAGAAGATCTTTTCCCCGGTGAACTATTCGGTTACCTTTTGATCATTACAAATCAATAATCCTTATGGAGTCTGCCATAGAGAGTTATGGTTCGACTCCCGCCAGCTCCACGTTAAAGCAACAAACAAACACCCCCGCAAGGGGGTTTTTGCTTTGAGCAAGCCGTTGAAAACTTGTTTTCAAAAGGATTGCGAATAAGCAAAAGAAACCTGCGCAGCAGGGTGGTTGTTTGGTATTTTCAGGACTGAAGCCCAGGGACGGTGAGTGTAGCGAACACCCCCGCCAGCTCCACCTTCGCCCTACGTAGCCTTGGCGAAGTAGGGCTTCGCCCTTTCTCCAAGGCTCCTCCGGGCTACAGTGGACGAAGTCCACTGAGTTTTATAATGGTGTCTCGCTAAACTTATATCTATGTGGTTTGTATATATTATTCAGTGTTCTGATAGTACACTTTATACTGGATGTACAACAGATATTGATAGAAGAATCTTCGAACACAACAGCCATAAAATTCATTATACAAGGGATAAAACTCCTGTCTCCCTTATAACCTACATCGCATTTATTGATAAATATAAAGCACTCGAATTTGAAAAGTATCTGAAATCCGGATCCGGGTTTGCATTTAGGAATAGACACCTTATATAGGCGCCCTGCTGCGCAGCAGTGTGTTTGTTTTCTATTTGCAGTACTGAAGCTAAGGGATCACTGAAGGTACTCCGGCCAGCTCCACCTGAGCGGACATATCCAGAAATCTTGAGATTTGTCCGCTTTCACTTTTAGGAATTCCCTTGTCAATCAGCTGGAAAAGCCAAGGCACTTGACCATCTTTGGCCGGAATAAATTGACTACCTCAAGCCGGAGTTAAATTCCTGATTTATAAATAAATATTTTTTGGATAATTTGGCCGGTTGAATGTGGTCAACCGAATTGGTTTTTGCAATATAGTAGAATATCAACTGTAAAATAAGTTAAAAGGTAGCAAAATTATTATTAAGGATGTAATTCCTTTTGCCAATAATTGTGTCTTCAATTTTAAACCTAGTTGCGATCAACGATGGTTTGTATTACATTATTAAAAAGAAGAGTCTGTTCTTGGTCTGGCAAAGAGATTTTAAATTGCATTTTTTATACAGCTAAATATAATTCAGGAAAAGGGAGTATTACTAGTAGGTTGAAAGGTTAGGTTAGGTTAGATTAGGTTAGATTAGGTTAGTTGAGGGTTGTTATGATAAGTCACCTAAACAGAGATGGGTGACTTATCCTTTTATATTTATTGTTATCTTAAAGATTATCTTGAACCTTTCAGTGAATTAAATTTCATTCATGAATTTATTATTAAATAAACAGTATTTTTGATAGCCTAAATATCTTAAGCATATGTAATATGCTTCAAATTCATGCTAACCCTGACAGAAAGATATTTAATTGAATTAATAAGGAATGGTGATCAGAAGGCTTTTAAATTCCTTTTCACCCATTACTATTCTGATCTTTGCAGATATGCAAAGAATATAGTGTCTAATGAGACTCTGGCAGAAGACATTGTAATGGATGTATTTGTTAAGGTTTGGGAGGCTGAAAAGATACTTTGTATTAGTACATCGATATCGGGCTATCTTTTCACAAGTGTACATAATCATTGCATCAATTACCTTACCAGGAAACACAAACGGTTCACAGAACTGGATCAATCAACAATTGAAAAACTCAATAAAATGATTCCGGAAAACGGGGCCCCGACACCATTGGACAGCTTAAACATATCTGAGCTTGCCGCTGTAATTGAGCAGAGCATTAAATCTCTCCCTGAAGAGTGCAGAAAAATATTTATCATGAGCAGAAATGAGGGACTGTCAAACAAAGAGATTGCCTCACTCCTTGGTATTTCAGAGAATACTGTGAAAGTTCAGATATACAGAGCTTTAAAAAAATTAAGGGTTCTCCTTACCGATTTTCTTCCACCGTCTCTTCAAATCTGAAGAATCATCATTTAATTACTTGCAGGTTGTAATCCTTAAATATTAAATATGTGTCATAATCACGAATAATTATATTTATGAAAGAATTCTCTGATTTCGATTTCATTAACGAATCAATCGTTTCCTATTTCCAGAATAGCCTTACAAAAACACAGGCAGAGCAATTATTTACTTGGATAAGTGAAGATAAAGAGAACCTTGCTCATTTTAAAGAAATAGAGAGAATCTGGTTTGCGACAGGTTTACTCGACAGGAAAGATTTTAGTGCACAGGATGGATTTAGAAAATTGCAGGAGAAAATTGAAGAAAATGATATCAGGCCTTTATCCAGACCAGTCCTAAACATCTCATTAAGAACAATATCAAGAATCGCAGTGATAGCTGTACTACTTATAGTTACTGGTGTTGTTTCACTAATTCTGCTGAACAGAAAAGAATCCGTCAACGCTGAACGCTTTTATGAGGCCGTAGCTCCTAAAGGATCCCGTTCAGTAATTACCTTATCCGACGGAAGTAGGGTTTGGCTTAACTCAGGTACCACTTTGAGATATCGGTCCGACTTTGGAGTCAGAACAAGAGAGGTTTTTCTTGAGGGAGAGGCCTATTTTTCAGTTTCCGAGGATAGAAAATTGCCTTTTAAGGTCAACACTAGTGATCTGTCTGTGACTGCACTTGGAACAGCATTCAATGTCAAGGCATACAATGACGAAAATATGATTGAAACGACACTGGAAAAAGGAAAAGTCATTCTAGAATTAATCGGAAGCAGAAAATTTGAAAGAGAACAACAAGCTGTTTTACTAAAACCTAACCAGAAAGCAATTTTTGTAAGAAAAAGCAGAGAACTGAGTATAAACGACACCAGAAATGTTGCTGTTACAGTTAAAAAAACTAAGAAGCCGGATTTTAAACCTTTACCTATAAAGGTTGATACTCTTGTTGATACAAGACTTACCACATCCTGGAAAGACAGTAAATGGATCTTTAGAAGCGAGAAACTGAACAGCCTGGCACCGATCCTGGAAAGAAGGTATGATATTGTAATCTTTTTCGCTGATTCAGCACTGTATAATTATAAGTTCACCGGTACCCTGAAGGAGGAATCTCTGGAGCAGGTATTGAAAGCACTTTCGCTTGCTGCACCTATAAGATTCAATGTTAACCACAACCAGGTTTTCCTTTACGAGGACAAAAGCCAGATGAAAGGGTATATAAGACAGGTAAAACAACAAAATGAATGATCCAGGTAATAATCTGAACAATCCCTTACAACACGAACCCTAAAAAACGTCTTGTATGAAAAGCCGCTCACCTTAAGATATAGAAATGGGAGACCTGCCAGTCTCCCATATCATCAGATTAACATTTTGCTGCCATCTCACTTGAAAGGCAGATGGTAGAATTGTATAACCCTTTAACACTGCAAAATTATGATTAATTTTCAAACCCAAAACTGGCGGGTCAAAAATCCCGCAATTAAAACCTATTTACTTGTCATGAAACTATCGTTTCTTCTATGCTTCCTGGGAATGCTACAGGTATCAGCGTCTGTCTACTCCCAAAACGGTAAGATATCCTTCTCATATAAGGATAAAACTGTAAAACAGGTGCTTAGCGATATTGAGAACAAGACAGAATACCGGTTTTTCTATAATGAAGACTTTATAGATCTCGACCGGAAAGTGAACCTTGAAGGCTCCGATATGAATGTGGAGGATGTTCTGACCTCAGTTCTGGAATCATCCGGTGCCAACTTCAAAATTCTTGAAAACAACCTGATCGTTATCGCCCCGAATAAAATGATGGAGCAACAGGGTGTCTCAGGAAATGTAACAGACTCCAAAACCGGAAAGCCAATACCGGGTGTGAACGTGATAGTAAAAGGGACCGTAAAAGGAACATTTACTGATCAGACCGGGAATTTCACAATTACAATTACCGAAAAAAATGCAACCCTGCTTTTCTCCTTTATAGGATATAAATCAGAAGAGATTGCCGTAACTGAAGGTGGAACATATAATGTTGCCCTTACTGAAGAATCGAAGGTTCTTGAGGAAGTTGTCGTCATTGGTTACGGACAAAGGGCGAAAAAAGACGTGACAACAGCAATCTCAACCATTGATTCAAAAGACATCGTTGCATCAAGCCACGGGCAGACTGCAGAACTTGCATTACAGGGTAAAATGACCGGCGTATATGTAAGTGGTGGCGGCACACCAAATTCGAGGCCTACGGTTCAGATCAGAGGAGTTGGTACATGGGGAGTTTCCCAACCCTTATATGTTATTGACGGTACCCCTATTTATGAATTCGGTTCAGGAGCTGACGGAAACTCTAACTCAGGTTATGGCTCGGACTATGTTGCTAGAATGAATGATATAAGGGGAAACCAGAATATAATGTCAACAATTAATCCTGATGACATTGAATCGATCTCTGTTCTTAAGGATGCTTCTGCTGCTGCAATTTATGGAGTAAGAGCGTCAAACGGTGTTATCCTTATTACGACAAAAAAAGGTAAAGGAAAGGCGAAGGTCGATTTCAGTGAAAAAACAGGTTTCCAGAGTATCCCCAAGAATTACGAAATGATTGGAGTAAAAGATTACGATAGTTTGTATACCGAAGCATTTAGAAATAATCCACTGGTGACCCTGAAACCTTATTTCAAACCTTCAGATCCAAGCTACCTTGGCAATCTGCCCACCCAGAACTGGATCGATGGCCTGTATACAAAAAATTCACAGACTCAGGAATACAACGTCGCTGTATCGGGAGGAAATGATAACTCAAACTACTTCGTCGGAGTTGGATATTACAAGAATGATGGTATCTACATACAGAATAATCTGAAAAGGTACTCCGTAACCAGCAACGTAAATTCAAAGATCAGCAAATATGTTAACGTAGGAGTCAATTACAGGTTTATTTACCAGGAGGCCCAGGATAACACTCCCAACAGTGTAAGGTATGCAATGGGAACTCCACCCTGGCAGCCTATTTATGGAGATGGAGTTGGTGGCTATGCTCCCGCAATTGATACAACATACGTTTATACACCTTCACCCCCACCAGCAGATGCAATGCCAGATTACTGGCCATGGCAGATGAATATTAAGAAACTGTACGGAGACCAGACACATATTAATATATACGGTATCGGCGCCAATGGTGACAATAACTGGACAAGTCTCCGAAGCCTTGGAAATGCGTTCGTCGAAGTCAGTCCTATTCAGGGGCTGAAAATAAAGGCTGGTTTGTCGATGGACTGGTACTACCAGAGTAAATTCAGCTATGCTTTCGGGGATCAGACCATCTATTCCATAACTCCCGGAGATCCTTTCAAGCCCGGTGATCATCATTCGCTTGGAAGTGTTAGTGAACGAAACTCATACAACCAGAACATAGTTGGCAATGTGAGTGTTAACTACAACCGTACCTTCGGTAAACATTCTTTAGACATTCTGATCAATGCTGAACAGCAAACTAACTACTACCATATTGCAAGTGCCGGTACTGAACAGCTCAACACAAGGGTGATTGACAGGATAGCCGTAGGTGAGTACCAGAGAGGTTTTAACACATCTTTTACAGAAAATCATGGATCAGCGCTTATAGGGTACCTTGGCCGCCTGTCGTATAATTATGGATCGAAATATTACCTTGATGCAACAATACGAAGAGATGGCAGCTATGCATTTGCACCGCAGAACAGGTGGGGAAGTTTCCCTGCATTTTCAGCGGCATGGCGTATATCAGGTGAAGATTTCATGCAGAATCTGACTTGGCTCAACGACCTGAAGGTAAGAGCAGGATGGGGACAACTTGGTAATGCTGAGGTAAGACCTTATATGTACCTTTCCTCTGTTATCAATTATCCCCACTATTCAATCGGCGGTAATCCTGCTAACGGTGATGCACGCGGAACATACACCTGGGGTGTAAGACTTGGGGACTTTCCTAATGAAAAGATCTCTTGGGAAAAAACTTCAACAACCAACTTAGCTGTCGATGCAGTTCTGTTTAAAGCATTAAACGTGACTGTAGAATTTTATAACAGGATCACTGACGGACTGCTTCAGACTACCTCATTGCCTCCCAGCATGGGTCTGTATGCAAATCCTGTTGCCAACATAGGTAAAGTAAGGAACAGGGGGTTTGAGTTTTCTGTCGGATATAATGGCCGTTCAGGTGATTTCTCATACGGTGTGAATGCCAACATTACCACTGTTAACAATAAGGTCCTAAGTATGTTCAATCACGACAGAATTGGGGGCAATTACGGGATGGTAGAAGAAGGCTATCCGATGAACTACCTCTGGGGTTACAAGGTTGGCGGAATATTTCAGTCTGATGCCGATGCAACTGCCTACACCGATGTATTCACTGATATCTATGCAACAGGAAATACAAAGAAAGGCGGTGATATATGGTTCCAGGACTTTAATGGGAATGCTGATGCAAATAATAAATATTTCAAACCAGGCGCTGATTCAACAGTGAATGATGCCGACCAGACTTACCTGGGGAAAACCATTCCAGGATTTTACTATGGATTTTCTTTAAACCTCGGTTACAAGCATTTTGACCTGTCCGCCAACTTTGTTGGTGTAGGAGATGTTCAGAAGTATAATTATATCCGCCAGCAGAATACGCAGATGGACGGTGAAATAGGACAGTCTGTTGATGTGCTTGACAGGTGGACTACTGCTCATCCTTCAACTTCAATGCCAAGAGCAGCCCAGGGAGATCCGGGAGGAAACAACAGGTTCTCCAGCAGGTTTGTTGAGAATGCAGGATACCTGAGGTTTGCAAACCTGCAGATTGGATACACTCTTCCTTTCACCAGGGATCAAATGAAGTTTGCCGAAAGATTCCGCATCTGGGCAGGAGGTTCAAACTTATTCTGCCTTACCCCATGGAAAGGACTCGATCCTGAAAATGAGGAGAATCCGATTCCAAGAACATTCCTTTTTGGAATAGAGGCGTCTTTCTGAAATATAATAATATATAATTCATAACAAAAATGACTATGAAAAAGATAATTATATTGCTCTCGGTAATACTGGTCCTGGCGGGAAGTGTGATATTCAATTCATGCAAGAAAAGTATCCTCGAAATAACTGACCCTGATATTACCGAAAGTGACTATTTCAAAACTGAAGATGATTTCTTCAGGGGCATTATCGGAGCATATGCAAAGATCACCGACCTTTACTGGTTCAACAATAACGCTGCCCTGCATGGAAGCTGGCTGTTGCCTGGTGATGACATTACAGTGGGTGTCAACGGAGGCCATGATAGCAATTATGGTTTCGACCAGTTCGTTCAGATCACTCCCAGCTCAGGTGCTGTAAACGACATCTGGAGAACACTCTACCAGATAATTAACAGGGCTACAATTGTGATGATCAAATGCGATGAGGCAGATCCGGGTATATTTACTGACCCGGCAAAAAAGGACCAGATCAAAGGTGAAGCATTATTCCTAAGGTCATGGTGCTATTACAAGCTCTGGAATACTTGGGGAACAGCACCTCTGATAACGACAAGGATAGCTGATTTTAACAGTATAAAAACTCCAAATTCAAAGGAAACTGAACTCCTTGACCAGGCTATCACAGATCTTACGGAAGCGGCAACCCTATTGCCTGAATCCTGGCCTGCAGCTAACATCGGAAGAGTGTTCAAAGGCAGTGCCTATGGCTTGCTTGGCAAATGCCTCGTTTTCAGGGCCTGCTGGAACAAAAAATCAGATGCTGGCAAGGCAACCCAGGATTATACCGATGCTATTGCCGCCTTCAATAAGATAACCACGCGCATTCTTGTGCCAAACTTTGGCGATAACTTCGATGCCACTAAGGAAAACAACCAGGAATCTCTCTTCGAATTCCAGGCAAGTTCACAGGCCGGTTTCGAAAATATCTGGCTGGCCAACGATTTCAACCAGGCCATCGGTGCAATGGATAACTACCTTGGGTATTATACACAACAGTGGCAATGGTGGGGTCAGTGTCCATATGTACCTTCCAAAAAGCTTGTAGCAGCATTCGATCCAGGCGATCCAAGAATAACTGAGACCTTTGTGGATACGGCAAGTGTTGATTTCACGGGAGGTGATAAAGCTAATTATAATGGATATCAATGGATGAAATATATAAGACATGATATCCAGGGTGGTTTCAACACCTCAATGAACAACCCAAGAATACTAAGGTATGCCGATGTTCTGCTGCTTAAAGCAGAAGCTCTTCTTAAAAGTGGTGGAAGTAAATCTGAAGCTATCGGTCTGATCAACCAAATCAGGGCCAGAGCCAGGGGAGCCGGTGCTGTACCTGCTGATTTAAGTACTTCTGAAACCAATGAAGCCACTATCATGCAGTGGATAATGGACGAACGCCTGAGAGAGCTTTGCGGCGATGATGATCACCGCTGGTTTGACCTCAAACGATGGCACTATGCAGGTTACATTGATCTCAGTACCTGGAATGGAGGTGACGGAGTTAACGGATTCAGCTGCTCAAGACCTGCAAATGAATTCAAATTCCAGACCTTCTTCACAGCCACAGAGGGTAAACTTTGGTATCCTATCCCTTCAAATGAGATAAATTCAAATAATCTTTGTCTGCAGAATCCCGGATATTAATGGTTTAATCACGGGAAACTTAAACAAAACAACTATAAGGGGCTATGATCAATTCATAGCCCCTTATTTTAAATTTTTAATTAAATTTCTGATAAAATTATTCAGACTATGCAGAGCAGAAGTTCAAACCGTATGAGGCAAACCATACTTTTTGCAGTACTATTTTTTTCAGGTGTAAGCGCCCTGATCTATCAAATCGTCTGGATCAGAAAATTCGGACTTGTTTTCGGAGTTGATGTTTTTACAATGGCTACTGTTCTGTCTGCATTCATGGGAGGTCTGGCTCTGGGCAGTCTGATATTCGGGCGACTGGTTGACAAATTTAAAAACCCTCTCGCTCTATTTCTGCTGCTTGAACTCGGAATTGGCATATTTGCCATAATCTTTCCATGGACCTTCAAAGGCCTCATCAACCTATATACTCCAGTAATTCAGAAGCTTGGGCTTACTGATTATTCAGGGCAACTGGTGAAATTCTTCTTCTCATTTTTGTTCCTGCTTATCCCCTCTACTCTTATGGGAGGAACTCTTCCGGTAATCTTCAAATTCTTTGTAAGGAAACTTAACCGCCTTGGCTGGCATGTAAGTAATCTTTTTGCAATTAACAACCTTGGAGCTGTTGCAGGCTGTTTCCTTGCCGGATTTTTCCTGATCAGAATTTTCGGAATAACAACTTCTCTATATATCGGAGCCTTCCTTAATCTATTAAATGCAGTTGTTGTTTTTATTCTTTTTCGTACCAGTTCACAAAAAATAGTTCCGGATGAGACTGATGAAATGAATATTCCAAGAGCGAGCGATGATACCAACAGGATTTCAAAACCCTTGCTGCGGCTCGTACTTTGGGTATTCGCAATCGAGGGTTTCGCAACACTGGCTTTTGAAGTTATCTGGACAAGAATATTCATTGGCTTTTCATTCGACAAAACAACATATTTCTACAGTGTTATAGTCCTGAGTTTCATCTTTGGCCTGTCACTCGGAAGTTTCGCTATATCAAGATGGGTCGACAGAAGAAAGAATCTGGTAACTTTCCTAGCAGTGCTCGAAATCCTTATTGGACTTACTTCCATTGGTCTGCTTATTCTTTTCTCAAAATTGTCTCTCTCACTTAACCTCCAAAGATCAGTTTTTGATCAGTGGATGAAGATTATTGGCAAGGAGTACCTGTTATTCTTTTTCATTCTTATAATTCCTGCAACCATCACTGGAATGGTTTATCCAGTTGTTAGTAAAATATATGCCGATAATATCGAAAAGCTTGGGCATCGCATGGGTATGATCGGTTTTCTTGATACAATAGGATCAGTTTTTGGTTCCTTCGTGGCAGGTTTCATACTTATTCCCCTTCTTGGTGTGGTAATGTCATTCCTTGTCATTGTAGCCCTGAATATAATTCTTGGTATCATGCTGATCCTGTTTAATGAGAATTCAGGTAAAAAAATGAGAATAATATTGATCACCTCATCTTGTCTGCTGGCATTCATTCTATTCATCAGGGCTCCTCAAAAAAAATATTTTAGCTGGTGGGATAAAAGCAAATATGAAATCTGGTCAAATTTTGTGGAGAAGACACTTTTCTATTATGAAGGAGTTGACGGAACAGTTTCACTTCGTAAGTATTATAATTATGTCGCCCTGAATATTAACGGACACAATTCAGCATACACTTCTCTTAAAGATCAGATTGTTAACAGGATGCTGGGCTATGTTCCATATATGGTACATCCCCATCCTCAACGAGCACTTGTCATCGGTTTCGGCCTTGGATTCACAGTTGAATCTGTAATCCAGCCTGAAATTGACACCGTAGATGTTGCTGAAATATGCACTGGCGTTATAAAATCAGGACTGACATTGAACACATGGAACAATGCCGCTCTTAAAAACCCTAAAGTTCATACCTATATTGAAGACGGACGTGATCTCCTTTTCAAAACAAAGGCAAAATATGACATAATTACCTCTAATGCCGTTCACCCGCGACTAAGCAATAACATATACACCCAGGACTTTTATGAACTCTGTCGTGACAGGATGAACAAAGGAGGAATAATGTGCCAGTGGGCTACACCGAACTGGCTGAATGAAAGAGAGTTTAAATCACAGATAAAAGCATTTATTAATGCTTTCAGATATGCCCAGCTCTGGTATATAAACGAATACTCAATTATCCTTATAGGTTCGGATGAATCCATCAATATCAACTATCAGCTTATCTCTGAAAGATTTAAAAATGAAAAGGTGAAGTCCGACCTTTTAAACATCAATATGACCGAACCATATGAATTTGTTTCTCAGTTTTCGATGGAAAAGGATGCATTAACTCAATATTGTAATGATACACCTGCAAATACTGACGATTTTCCACTTGTTGAATTCAGCAAGACTGTAAACCTGGCACCTGATACCAGCGCCTTGCAATTCATATACAATACACCCGATAATTACAGCAAAGTAGATTTCGGCAAACAGTTGAATGACAGCATTAAAAATGAACTTCTGAAAAAAATCGAAATTGCATCCTTAAACCGTAAAAGAATGGTTAAGGAGACCATCGAAAGTACAAAGTTTCAGGTAAGGGAATACAAAAGGACCGGGAAAGCTCCAAAATTCTGATTACAAAGGATTCCATCCGTAAACCCTTTTACAAACTTTGTGTCATATAAGAGAGGTTTGAAGCTAACCTAGAACCTCAATGTCAATCAGATAATACTTAAACTTTTAATGTATGTACCAGATCAGAAATCACAGGTTCAGGACCCGGAGCATCATGTTTTTAACTGCAGTTTTAATAATATGCTTCATGATTATAATGGATACTCAGGCACAGAGTGTAAAAACTCTTGAAATACTCCGGAAATCAACCACTTTTCAACCTCTTGAGGAAATAGTTCTTGGCAGCCAGATCGCTGGCACAGTTTCAGTACAGGACTCCCGATCAAGGGAGTACTTCCGTTCTGCGGTTTCAGGATTGCTGTCATTCAGGGCTGGTGGTGCCCCCGGATTACAGACCGCAAGGTTGTATGACAAAAAAGGAAATGTTGTTTCTGAAGTTACATTCAATGTTGAACCAAAAACGGATATCTCTGACGGTGGAAAATTTTCCGAACTCTTCAAACTGCTCTATAACGGTATGCTTGTTTATTCACCCACTGGTTATGAAGAAGTTACATGGAAGGGAAAAACCTACAGGTATTTTGTGAACTGGGTACTCGATAACAATAATACAACAAGGGGAATGCAGTATTTCAGCCCTTACAGCCGCGATCTTACCGATCTTCTCAGGGAAAACCAAAAACCCGACGGAATGATCTGGAGCTTTGTACAGCCCGACAAGAATGATTTCCACTATTATGAAACAGCTTACACCTACCTGGGCTATTTTGCCCGCAGTGATGGCGCATGGTTTGTGCGCCAGCCGGCTGAGAACCATGTAGAATACAATTATGTGAATATGATGTACCAGCACTGGAAGGCCAGCGGTGATAATGAATGGATGAAAACCGGACTTACATGTGCCATGAGGGCCCTCGACTTTTGTGTAACAGATACACTGAAATGGTCAAAAAGGTTCCAGCTTCTAAGGCGCCCATACTGCATCGATTCGTGGGACTTCCAGGTTGACGATGAATATACTCCCGAAGCACCGATTAGCCCGACAATGGTCGTAGTCCCCGGAAAAACGAAATTCGGAATATTCTTTGGCGATAATACGGGTTATTTTGAGGCGTGCAATCAGCTTGCTGAAATGCTCGACTCTGCCGGTATGAAAGCCGAATCAGAAAAGTACAGAACAAGAGGGAAGGAAATATTCGATAGGCTTGTGAAACTATCCTGGAACGGAAAATACTTTACTCACTTTATTGATGACGATCCGCATGTAAAACGCAACCTTGGAGTTGATGAAAAATCACAGATAGCACAGGGGAACATGTATTCACTTAACCGCGGCATACCTCACGAAATGAGTAAGGCAATCATTGAGACATACCTCGATCTGAGGAAAAAACTTCCGGCCGGATCACCCGGAGAATGGTATGCCATCTTCCCGCCGTTCGAAAAAGGCTTCGGCATGCATGATGCAAAGTGGCAATATATGAATGGAGGAATGGCCGGTCATGCTATCGGTGAAATGGCAAGGGGTGCTTACGAAAACGGATACGAACAATATGCCTCAGATGTACTCCTCCGCACACTCGACCTTATAAAAAAAGCGGGAAACCGACTCTGGTTTTCCTATACCGGATCAATTCCCCCTCCCCCGCCTGCTCCTGTTTTCAGAACTGTCGATATTTCATCACTTGCAAATATGGATCTCTGGGTAACAGGAGGCAAGAATGTCTTTCCGTGGATGGGATCAACAAGACCAGGGAATGACATGCGCGCACTGCCAACAGGAGACCAGCTACTACAGAATATAAAATTCAATATCATCGATCCTGAGAAGAACAACAGGAAATCAGTTATTGGTCTTTCTTATGACAAGGATTATCCCAGATCGGTTGAGGTTCCGGTCAATGACTCTGCAGGCGCCGTATATCTGCTTCATTCATCATCTGATAATATCCCGAGCACTTTTGCTGGTGCAATAACATTCAGGTATACAGATGGTACAGAGATCTCAAGAAATATAATCAAGTACAGGGATGTCACCAATTGGTGGTTCTCAAGCCTTGAAAATGAAAGGGCAGGTGTGGCATGGGCAGGTCCGAATCCGGTCAGCACAAGAGTTGGCGTATGCTGGGTGGCGATCGATAATCCCAGCCCGGGTAAGAAAATAGAGAAACTTATTTTCCATGCCCCTATTGAGGGAGGAATATATGCTGTTATTGGAATATCGCTTGCCGACAGACCCTACTATATAAAACCAAAAATTGAATCCTTCGGAGGTCCCGACAACTGGGCGGCCGCAAATGCCATGGCGGCGCTTGTGGAAGGACTCGCCGGAGTTAAGAACCAGGGGCTTGCTTTCAGCATTGCAGGCCTGTCACCAAGGTGGTGCACTGCCGGTGTTGATTCAGTTGATGTAAATATCCGGTTTGCTGCTTCCAATGGTTATGTCAGCTACAGGTATACAAATGATGAAATAAAAGGAGAAATGAAATTAATGTTGACAGGGAGCGGGAAAGAGGTAAACGGGCATATTTTACTTCCACCTGGTGCGAAAGTATTTTCTTCCGTAACCTGCGACGGGAAAGTTGTCCCCTTTGTGATTTCCAATGTTGAAAACTCAAAATATGCTGATTTTAAAATCCCTCTTACCAGAGTACATCTGATAAAAATCCTGTATGAAAAATAATAGTAGTATCCGATGAAATCCTTTATACTTAATATAAGTGTTCTATGTCTTGTGTCGGTTTTGCAGATATCCTGCACAGCTCATCATAACGCAGTTTACAACATAAAGGAATTCGGCGCAAAAGGAGATGGCAGCACTATAAATACTGCATCAATTAATAAAGCTATTGAACAATGTTCATCACATGGCGGAGGAACAATCACAGTGCCATCTGGACGGTATGTTACAGGAACAATGATCCTTAAGTCGGGAATAAATCTTCACCTTGAGCCAGGTGCTGTATTAATTGGAAGCAGCGATACTTCTGATTACCTTCCCATGAATTCAATACTTTTTGCGGAGGGTTATACACGCTATGGACTGATATATGCGGGGGAGGCTGTCAATGTATCAATTACGGGAGAAGGTGAGATAAATGGTAACGGGACTACATTCATGAATGGTATCGACAAGCCTCATATGGGAGGCGGTGACTTTGACAGAAAGTATATCCGCCAGGGTGAAGCTTTCATGAAACAGGGAGATATATTCGAGGATGGACCAGTCTCCTACCCTTTCAGGCCCGGCATGATGATTACTTTTGAAAAATGCGAGAGAATAAGGATAAATGGAATAACAATGACAGATTCACCTGAATGGACTGTACGGATAGGTGATTGTGATGATGTAGAAATACATGGCGTTTCAATTCTGAATAACAAGCTGGTTCCTAACAGTGATGGTATTCACTGCACAACATCCAGAAACATAAGGATCTCCGGATGCAATATATTCGCAGGAGACGATGCGGTAATTGTTACCGGTTTCGGAAACAGCCCCACTCCTGAAGAAATAGCATCTAAAAATCTTAAGATCTTAAGGGGAAACAAAACCGGTTATGCCGAAAATGTGACTGTAACCAATTGTATATTATCGTCCCGGTCTGCATGCATCAGGGTTGGATACGGAAATCATCCGATCAGGAACCTGGTATTCAGTAACCTTGTAATGTACGATTCAAATCGTGGCATCGGAGTTTTTGCAAGGGACAACAGCAGAATCGAAAATGTTATCTTTTCAGATATAATTATTAACAACCGCCTGCATTCAGGTCACTGGTGGGGAAAAGGGGAACCGATCCATATTTCAGCAATCCAGGATACGAAGGATGGAAATCCCGGGACCATCAATAATATTCAATTTAATAATATACTTGCCAGTTCTGAAACAGGCATTCTTATTAGTGGGACAGAAAAGAGTATGATTAATAATATAAGTCTCAACAACATCAGGCTTGAGATAAAAAAGGGAAAATATACTGAAACATACGGCGGTAACTTCGACCTTCGCCCCGCCTGGCCGTCAGATAAACAGATATTTGAACATAATATTCCCGGTCTTTATGCAGGTTATGTAAAAGATCTGTCGGTTTCAGGCTTTGAACTTAAGTGGGGAGAAGGATTACCCCCATTTTTCACAAATGGAGTTGTGGTAGAGAATTTTTCAGGATTTATAATGAAGGATAGCAGGGTGGAACAGGCACCAGGATCAAAAGGTTTACCTTCAATAGCCCTGGTTAATGGCGACAAATCGGTAATTATCAATTGTTCAGCCTCAACCGGAAATGCTTCAGTTTCACGCAGCAATATAAAATAGCAGTTATCTATGTTTAAAAATTAAAAAAATGAGAGTCAGAAAGAGCTGCATCCTGATATTTGTTTTGTTGTTTGTGGTCACTCTTGTAACTGCCCAGAATAAAGTAATTCTTGAAAAATGGAAAATGATGGTTAACGGCGAATCTTTTTTTATAAAAGGGGTGGTCGGAAATGAATTCATCGCGAAAGTAAAGGAATATGGTGGTAATTCTGTTCGAACAGGATACCATAAAGAGGAACTCGATAAAATCAATGATTGTGGACTTTATGCACTTGTAAATCTGCCGGCAAAAGCCGAACGTGACGGTATGAATTATAACGATACCACGGAAATAAAAAAACAGACTGAAAGGATAATCTCTATAGTTAAGCAAACAAAGGACCATCCTGCCGTGCTGATGTGGGCAATAGGAAATGAACTGGATTATATACCGCCCCTGAAGGCTTTCAATCCGAAGGTGTGGGATGCCGTCAACCAGGCTGCAAAAGCAATCCATTCAATTGATCCTGATCATCCTGTAATGACAGTAATCGGGACAAGTCTTATGAACAAGGTAGCCGATATTGTTAAGCGATGTCCGGATTTGGATTTGTTAGGCATCAATTCTTATGGAGATATTTATACCCTTCCTGACACGCTGAAGAAATATGGATGGGATAAACCATATGTAATTACCGAATGGGGTCCCGACGGATACTGGGAAGTTCCTAAGACATCATGGGGGGCCCCCTTCGAACAAACCGGCCTTGAAAAACTAAACTGCTACAGAACCAAGTATCTGAGCATATCCGACCCGAAAAACAAACAGTGCCTGGGATCATATGTCTTTTACTGGTCGGGGTTCAAGCAGGAGACTACACACACCTGGTTTTGCTTGTTTGATGAAAAAGGACAGGAATCGCCGCTTGTAGGGTTAATGTATCATATCTGGACAGGGCAGAAGTCAAAAAATGAGGCACCAGTTGTTGACTCATTGAATATAGGGAACTTCATAAGATCCCATCCGGTTGTTATTGCTCCCGGCAGCTTACAGCACGGTAAGGTCAGAGCATCCGACAATGACGGAGATAAACTTACCTACAAATGGGAAATCAGACCTGAGGCAGATTATGCTTCCTATGCCGGTCAGGGAGAGAAAGTTCCTGAACCATTAAAGGATTTGATAGCGGGTGAGACTGAAGAGATATCTTTTAAAGCTCCGATTCTTGCCGGCCCCTACCGGCTCTTTGTCTACACATATGACAACCATGGTCATTTTTCAACTGCAAACCTTCCGTTTTTTGTTTCACCAGGGCTGACTGAAACCACTCAACTGGGTCGATATACATCACGAACCCTTCATTTGTTGAACGGAAGCACTCCACAGAAGAAGAATACTGTAAAAATACTTGTGTACGGACAGTCAATCAGTGAGCAGAAATGGTGGCTTGAGGTTAAGCGCTATGTTGAAACCAAATATCCCGATGCCATTATTCAGATGATGAACAAGTCCATCGGAGGTTTTGCATCCCAGCTGCTCTATAAAACAACCGAAATGGATGTAAGCTCATATTATCCCGATCTGGTACTGTTGCACGATTATGGCGACAACAGGTATTACGACTCAGTGCTGTATATTATACGTAGCCGGACAACTGCAGAGATAGCTATTATCAATGATCATTACACCGGCGAAAACAGATGGAGCGATACTATGTCATTCCATATTTTACCTTCCCTTGCCGAAAAATATAAATGCGATCTGATCAACATCCGCGATCCCTGGAAAAAATACCTTTCAGATCATCATCTTGAGCCGTCAAAGCTGCTGAGCGATGGGACGCATCTTAATGACTTTGGCAATTTCTTTATGGCTGAACTGGTAAAACAATTGTTTAATTACAGATCCGGATTTCCCGCGGATGAGTTCGGACTTTGCAGAACATATAAAAATGGTAAGGATCTCGCGTTCATCGGAGATACTCTGACTTTGCCTTTTTATGGAAACCGGGCCGAAGTGCTAACTGAAATACCGGGGTCAGCTTTCACTGACTCTCTTAAAGTACTTGTTGATGGAGCTCCTCCCTCCTCTTTCCAGGGTTGCTATTTTATTACAAGACCATATAATGATGCCGGGAAGAAATGGCCATGGGAGCTTCCGGCCATGATCCGCATCCAGCATTCAAAGCCCTGGATCAATGAAGTTTGGACATGCAAATTCATAACTGCAGAACCGCCATATGTTGATTTTACTTTTAAAATATCAGGAGCTGTTACTGGCGAGGATGGAAATGGTTCCGGTGCATCAGATTACATCTCCAATTCAGGCAGGGTCATTATCAGAGGGGGAGATGCTGACCAGGGGGGCGACTGGCATCTGAACAGATCGCTTAACGTAGTTAAAACGATCGTAAAGCCAGGCGATGAGGTTAAATGGAAGACATATTCCATCGCCATGGATTATTACAAAACTGGCGTAAATGATACTGCTGCTACCGTAAAAAGATCAATCCTGTTTCAGGGTATCCCCAATGGTGCGCACAATCTGCAACTTGTAAAAAAAGGTAAACGGTCACCGGATGTTTCTGAGATCAGGATATACAGGCCCTTCTGGGGCAGATAATAAATAATCAGGAATGAAAGTTAAGATTGTAACAATTCTACTGGTCCTCCAGGTTTTAATCTTAAACCGGCCAGTTAAAGCTCAGCTTCCGGGAATGTATGTGGATGGAAGATATCTCTACTCTGCAACAGGCGATACTGTTATCCTGAAGGGATTTAATGCAATGATTGTATACTGGGATATTCATGGAGACGTCAACTTCCCTGAAATTGAAAAAACAGGTGCCAATTGTGTACGGATCTTCTGGAACCTTGATTACCCGACTCCGCAACCAGAAGATCTGGATAAGGTACTCAATAATTGCATCCTTCATCATATGATACCGATAATATGCCTTTGGGATGCGACCGGGAAATGGAACAAGATTCAGCAATGCGTGAATTATTGGACCTCACCTTTAATAACCCCCATCCTTAAGAAGTATGAAAGACTTCTTATTGTCAATATCGCAAACGAGCCGGGAGATGCCGTTATGGGCGATTCAACCTTCAGAAACACCTACAAGGCAGCAGTAAAGCAGATCAGGGATGCCGGATTGCATACTCCTCTGATTATTGATGCCGACAACTGGGGTAGAAATGCCGACGCGGTACTCGACAACGGGGAATTCCTGCAGCAGGAAGATCCCGATCATAATCTCGTATTCTCATGGCATCTCTGGGATCCTGAGAACTGGGGAACTGGCACAAAGCCGGAAATAGACAGGATAATTACCAAAGCGGCAGGTAAAAACCTCTGCTTCATTGTTGGTGAGTTCGGACCCTGTGAACAGTGCGACAGATGCTCCGCGACAAAGATCAATTGGGAATACCTGATTGAGAAAGCTTATAAAAATGATATAGGATATCTCCCATGGGTCTGGAAATGGACAGATTGCCATTCCATTGTTAACAATACTACCGGATCGTACGGTTCCTGGGTTAATTCCCCATGGGGAGAGTCAGTGGCGGTCTCGTCACTATTCAGCATTAAAAAAACAGCAAAAAGGCCTTCCGAGCTTTATATTGGTGTGGATGACACTCAACCGGAGACAGGTTCAGTAATAGTTAAGCCGAACCCTTTCACCGGTGCTGTTGAGTTCAGCATTGACCTCAGATATCCTGCCTCGCTTGAGATTTCAATATTCGATATGAAAGGAAGCAAAGTCGATACCCTTATGGAAACAGCATATGTTCCGGGGATTGTTATAATGAAGTGGATACCTGGAAAGGAAATTCAATTGCACACAAGTGCTGTGCTAATTTACAGGATCGATATAAAAAGTAATTCCGGAAGTTATTACAGATCAGGCAGGCTTATCAAAATTTAAAAGAAATGGGAAAAATACGTCAAATACAGTTTCTGACACTCCTCATTTTATCATCGTCTATCTCCCTCTCTCAGGAGGTCGACTGGAAATCACAATGGATAATGCATCCAACCGTTCAACCGCAGGATCATGCGGTCATCTTGTTCCGCAAGGATTTTATTCTTTCCGTGAAGCCTGATAAATATATTGTCTATGTTTCAGCTGACAACCATTACCGGTTATTTGTCAATGGCCATTACATTACGCGTGGACCAGCCAGGGGAGATCTTTCGCATTGGTTTTATGAGACCATCGATCTGGCCGGTTATCTTAAGTCGGGGAAAAATACGATTGCTGCCGAAGTAGTCAATTGGGGCCCTAAACGTTCTTTTACCTTTTTTTCTCAAATGACATCTTTCATTATGCAGGGCCAAACGGATGCTGAAAAAGCAATAAATACGAGCGCAGGAGCCTGGAAGTGTATGCATAATCAGGCATTCAGCCCAAAAATAGTGGAATGGATGACCGACCGGAATACAATCGATTTTGGTTTATATGTCGGCAATCCCACCGACAGTATCAGGGCAGATCTCTACCCGTGGGGATGGGAAAGACCAGACTATGACGACACAGCTTGGCTCCCCGCCAAATGGTGTGACATTGCTGGTGGACGTAACCATCAGTTTGCCGGTGGTATATTGTATAGCGGAGGTAAGCTGCTTATTCCACGAATAACGGGATTACTTAAAGAAACCAAAGTGCCGTTTACTTCAATAAGAAGAATGACCGGCATTGAGAAAAATGAAGACTTTCTTAAAGATAAAGGCAGTCTGACAATTCCGGCGAATAGAAAAGTCAGTTTCCTTATCGATCAATCCTATGAGACAACCGGTTATCCCGAAATGGTTGTGAGCGGAGGTAAAGATGCATGGATCCAGGCAATGTATTCCGAAAACATGATAGTTAAGACTCAGGCACCAAAGGGCAACCGGAACGACATAGAAGGCAAAAGGCTGGTAGGGATCAAAGATGTATTCATTCCCGATGGAGGAAACGACAGGCTGTTCAAGCCGACCTATATCCGTGCTTTCAGGTTTATACAGGTTGACATAGTAACCCAATCGGAGCCATTAACTATTTCAGCTTATTATCATGTGGCATGCAAAGCCCCTATAGAGTGCAAAGCTAAATTTGAAACCGATGACCCGTTAACAGACTGGATAATGGATGCCGGCTGGCGTACAATGAGTATATGTGCCCAGGATATGCTATTGTCGGATGCATATTATGAACAAATGCAATATACGGGCGACTCCCGCGTACATAACCTGTCACTGCTTACTCTTTCAGGTGACGATCGCCTTACCCGCAATGCCCTTATTCAGTTTGATCAGTCGCGAATTCCTGAAGGACTCACACTGGCCTGCTATCCAAATCCATTCTATCTCATCATTCCTTTTTACTCGCTAATATGGATTGACCAGGTATACGATTATATGATGTGGAAAGATGATAAGGATTTTATCTCCGGTTTTGAACCGGGCATCAGCAATGTTCTGGATTGGTTTGAGAGGCGCCGGCTGCAAAAAGGTCTGCTGGGCGGGATAGACTGGTGGGCTGCCCTGGGAGGACGATACTATAATAATGGTGAGCCACCCTCGGTACACGAAGGTAACAGCACACCATACTCGTTATACTATGCATATACATTGCGACATGCAGCAGAAATTTTTGAATACCTAGGAAAAGCGAAACTGGCATCTGAATACCGGAGCCGGGCCGATCAGATTTGCAAGGCAGTGAATCAATACTGCAAGAACAATGAGGGATTTTATAACGATACACCCGACTTTAAACAGGTAAGCCGGATAACCAACCTTCTGGCAATACTTGCGGAGGCTGTCACAGGCGACGAAGCCAGACAACTGATGAACAAACTCCTGGAACCTAAAGACTGGTTTGGACAGGTTGATCTGTTCCTTCATCTCTATCTTTTTGAGGCACTCAATAAAACAGGACTTCAGTCAAGCTTTGCGGGTGAGCTGACGGAATGGAGACTGATGAAGGACCGTGGAATGACAACATTTGCCGAGGTTCCGCTCGAATGGGGAGAAGAGAACCAGAGGTCGGAATGCCATCCCTGGAGCACATCTCCCAATTACTTCTTTTTCCGGACTGTTTGTGGCATAATCCCGGTTGCCCCGGGGCACAGGATGGTTGAAATAGCACCGGAATTCGGCAACTTTACAAGGATTAATGCAGTTTATCCTCACTGGATGGGGAATATTGAGATGAACATTGTGCCAACAGGTACAGGGGTGAAAGGGGAAATAACGATACCCGAAGGCATGAAGGCTGTCTTCAAATGGAAAAACAGCCAGATAACACTGAAAGCGGGTAAACAGGTAATAGATATTTTATAGTTAAACCATATAATCTGACAATCTGTTTCAATGATAGCAAAGCTTATTTCCTTTCAGTTCATCTTACTATTCCTGCTTCAACCTGATATAAATGGACAGGAACCAAAAACAGCATCCGTCAGTCAGGAGAATGGCAGACCGGTTCTATTTGTTAATGACAAACAGGTTACACCGGCATTCTATTCTCTGACCCATGCCTACGGTGCACGCTGGAGCTGGGAAGAGGTTCCCCAAAGGAACCTGAAGAATTTTTGTGAGATCGGTTTCCGGCTCTTTCAGCTTGACCTGTATTTCGAAGATATATGGTATAAGGGTTGTGATACACTTGATATCGGTAAGGCCCGATGCCAGGTGAGAGGATTGCTGGATGTTTGTCCCGATGCCGCCGTTGTCATAAGAATACATGTAAATGCGCCATTCTGGTGGAATGACGAGAACAGGGAGGAGTGCACTCAATATGCAGATGGTCCGGTTGATGAAAGGGTCTATGGACCTCCCTTTAATAATGAAGATGGCGATAATGACAGGCCTCTGAGAGCAAGCCTTGCTTCAATGAAGTGGCGGGAAGAAGCAGGAATAAAGCTTGAAGAATTCTGCCGCCGTCTTGCCGGAACTCCGGAGGGAAAATCGGTAATTGGCCTGCATATAAGCGGAGGCGTTTATGGGGAATGGCATTACTGGGGATTTATCTATCATGACCCGGATACTGGTCCGGCAATGACAACATATTTCAGGAACTGGCTGAAGAAGAAATATCTCAATGATAATTCTCTTCAAAGAGCCTGGAAAACCTCAAAATTTACGTTGTCAGATGCTACGGTACCTGATCTGGCAGAAAGGAATTTCACAACTGATGGCAACTTTCGCGATCCTGCCAGGGAACAGAGAGTTATTGATTACTATATGGCCCAGCAGGAAGTGGTTGTTGAGGATATTGAATATTTTACCCGGCTTGTAAAATCGTCGTGGCCCAGGCCATTGATAGTAGGTGTCTTCTACGGATATTTTCATATGACTTTCTGCAGACAGGCCGCCGGAGGGCACCTGCTGGTTGAACGGATCCTTAACTGTAAGTCGATTGATTATCTGTCAGCACCGCAATCTTACTGGGGAGCCTCTCAGAACGCAGGCGGGTCGGGTAATTCACGTGGGGTTATTGAGTCAGCATTGATGCATGGAAAATTATGGCTCGATGAGGTTGACAATGGCGGACTTCAGAAAAAAACCGCTCTGGATCCGGTAAGAAATTCAGGCAAATATGATCCTGAATATCTTCCTGTTATAGAGCGTAGTGCCATATATCCCCTTATGAGGGGTGCCGGACTGTGGTATTACGATTTCGGACCACGGGAAAGTTTTGGATGGTGGGATAACAGCGTTTACCTTAACAGCATAAGGAAAGAAAAGGAATTATTTGACAGCCTGATGACAAGAAAGTATGTATCGGCAGCTGATATATTATATGTCTGGGATCAGGAGAGTTTCTTTTATATTAAAAACGGTTGGACCCCCGTGTGCTATAATCTTATCGATGAAGCGTTCGAGGAGGCTTTGCGCTCAGGTACCACCGGAGATCACATTTACCTTTTTGATCTTGAAAAAGCAGATTTAAGCAGGTATAAAGCTGTGATATTCATGAATCTAAATAAAATTAACCCTCAGAAGAAAAAGTATATTCTCGAAAAGGTGGCTTCCGGAGGAAGGACACTTATCTGGAATTACCTGCCAGGGTACACCGACGGATCCTCTAACAGCCTTGATTTTACTGCCAGAATTACAGGCTTCAAACTACAGCCATATGACTGCAAAGATGAAAAACCATCTGTAGTTATTGCAGGATCCGCAGCAAAATATAGCTTTGAAGGACCTGTAAAGCCAATGGCTATAATAATTGATACTGATGCAGAGGTTCTGGGAACATTTGAAGGGGACGGAAGAACAATCATTGCAAGAAAAAAGTATAGAGATTACTCAATGGTGCTTTCAACCCTGCCCCTTCATAACACCGATTTTTTCAGAAAGCTTTTCAGCAATGCCGGTTGTCATATTTACAATGAGCAAAATGATTTTACCTACTCAAACTCAGGACTGTTAATGGTTCATACCAGGGATGGAGGTAAAAGGAATATCCGACTTATGTCGGGAAAACAGATTGAGCTCAATATGCCTCCTTTCTCGACCTGGTTGCTGGATTCCTCTGATGGCAGGATACTACTGAAGTAAAAATATTTATGTCCCCGGAGTCATAATATCTTGAACTAAATGAAAGTCAGATTCTGGTTTATGTTTTTTTGTTTTTACCTGCTGCTTGGAGGCAGTGTTAACGGGAAGCCCCAATTAATATCGGGGTCAGATACACTTACCTCCCATCATGTTGATTCGCTATTCAATATTCTGGAGAGAAAATATAGAATCAGATTCTTCTTTGCTGAAAAAATCTTTGCTGTTCAGAAGTTGCCTGCTTCAATATACGGCCTTCCGCTTGAAGAAGCACTTACAAAACTGGGACAAATTCTAAAATGCACCTATGCAATAGTTGATTCAACCTCTTATGTCATAATGCCATTGGAAGTTCAAAGCAATTTGCAGGTAAGGGATAATGGACTATTTATTATTGGGAATCCAAATGACTACGGTAAATATAAGAGTGCAATATTTACAGGTACCCTTCTGGATGGAAAAACAGGAGAACCGCTGGCAGGGGCTGTTGCGGAAATTAAGAGGCTGAATATTGCTGTCAGTACTGATAAGAAAGGGATATTCACTCTGAATCTGCCTGTAGGAGAATATGAATTTGAGTTTTCCTTTTTCAATTATAACCGATCCTACGAGAAGATAAAGCTTGTAAGTGACGGAGCGGCCAGTTTTAATCTGATAGAAAAATTGTATGCTCTTAATGAAGTAATAGTTCGGGCAGAAAAATCAGAATCCAATATATCTCATAATCAAATGAGCCTTACATGGATGGATTCAAAATCGATCAAAGAGTTGCCTCAGTTAATGGGTGAAAAAGATATTATCAGGGGAATGACCCTCTTGCCGGGGATTCAATCAGTTGGTGAATTTGGCACAGGGTTCAATGTAAGAGGTGGAAGCACCGACCAGAACCTGATATTAGTGGAAGACGCCCCTCTTTTCAATTCTTCGCACCTGTTTGGATTTGAGTCGGTAATTAATCCTGATGTAGTTTCAGACCTTACAATCCTTAAAGCAGGTATACCTGCACAATATGGAGAACGGGCTTCTTCAGCAATGAATATCAGTCTGGGTAATTATCCCAAAAAAATGCAGGTTAAGGGCGGAATAGGGCTTCTGAGCAGCAGACTGAATCTTGAAACCCCGGTAGGTAAAGGAAAAACAGATATCCTGTTAGGAGGCCGGAGTTCATATTCTGACTGGATCCTTCACAATATTCCGGATGCCGATCTTATGAACAGCAGCGCAAGTTTTTATGACCTGAACGCCCTTTCAAATATTAAAATAAATCAAAAAAACAAAATCACTTTATTCGGGTACTTCAGTAACGATAAATTCACTTATAATATAACGAATCTATATGATTACAACAGCACACTTGGCACTCTCCGCTGGTCGCACATTTATAACGAAAAACTGTCATCAACTTTATTATCATGTTACAGTCTTTATAATTTTAACCTGACCGAATATGATGACCAACTAGCTGTCGATGCCTATAAAATCTCATCATCACTGAAATATAACAGTCTTAAATACAATATGTCATGGAACACAAATAAGAATTACTCATTTGATTACGGATTTAATAGTATCCTATACAGGTCCCTTCCGGGCGATAAAAAGGCCTATGGTAGCCAGTCACTGGTGGTTCCGGTCATAATTGACCAGGAAAAGGGATTTGAGTTGGCCTTGTATTTCTCAGGAAACTTAAACATTACAAAGAATCTAAGTGGCGAAATTGGAATACGATATTCCGCATTTTTTCTTCTCGGACCCGGAACGGAATTTACATATATGGCTGATCAAAGCCGTTCTCTCCATACTATTACAGATACCATTCACTATGGTAACAATGAAGTGATAAAACAGTATTCAGGTCTGGAACCGAGATTTTCATTCCGGTATACACTTACTGATTATAGTTCGGTCAAACTCAGCTTCAACAGGATTAACCAGTATATCAATCTGATTTCCAATACTTCTGTTGCAATACCATCAGATGTCTGGAAGCTGTCATCTCCCCAGATAAAACCTTTAACTGCAGATCAGATTGCAATAGGATATTACCAGAATTTTAAGAAAAACTCAATTGAAGCATCACTTGAGCTGTATTTTAAAACTCTTAATAACATCGTGGAATATAAAAATGGTGCCCAGATATTGCTTAATGAAAACATCGAGACCGATTTATTGCGCGCATATGGTAAAAACTATGGAATTGAACTCTATGTAAAGAAAAACTCAGGTCGGTTGACAGGATGGATAAGCTATACATTGTCGAAGTCAATACGTCATACTTCGAGTCCGATCAGAGAAGATCAAATCAACCTCAACAACCCATTCCCTTCAAATTATGATAAGCCGAATAACCTTAATATAGTTGCCAATTACAACCTCTCACGCAGGTGGCACTTAGGATGCTCATTCAGTTACAGTACTGGACGACCGGTTACTTTGCCTGAGAGCAAATTTGAATATGGCACTGACTGGCTTATAATATACTCGTCAAGAAATAAGTATCGTTTACCGGATTATCACAGGCTTGATATATCCATTTCCCGGGATGAAAGTCTGTGGCTTAAAAAGAAATGGAGGGGAAGCTGGACATTTTCAATTATAAATGTATATGGCCGTAAAAATTCATATTCAATATATTATAAAAAAGAGGTTCCCGATTTTTCAAACAATTACAGATCATATAGTCTTTACACAATGTACATAATAGGAAGACCGTTGCCAACACTAACCTACAATTTTATCTTTTAATATGACGAATCTATGTAAGTCAATATTATTCTTTGTGTGCCTTACAATAATCATATCGAGGTGCAGCGAGATCTATGACCCGCAACTTGATATTCCTGAAAATATTCTTGTTGTTGAGGCACGTATGACAGATGATACAGGAACCTATTTTGTAAAACTATCATTGACCTCACCATTTAACAGATCCACTGCAAGGAATCCGGTATCCGGCGCAAAAGTCTGGGTAACAGATACTAAAAATGGCAGCATTGACCACTATACCGAAACTTATGAAGGTTATTACTCCTTCACCCCCAATTCAAATGAGACCGGTGCAACGGGACATTCTTATAAGCTTCATATTGAAACCTCCGAAGGCGATATATTCGAATCCTCCCCCGAAGTTATGTGTTCTCCTTCAGTTGTCGATTCAGTTTATGGAGTCAAAAAAAGCAGAGCAGATCTGATTGAATCACCAGATGGCGGTTCAATGATATTTAAAAACAGATACTATCTCGATATCATCTCGGACATCCACAGTAATAAAGATTCAATTCCAAGGGTACGCTTTGAAACCGGCTGGATTTATGAGATGATCGATTATCATCGTGATGTGACTGGTGGTCCACCAGCTCCACCGACCTACAGCTGGTCATATATTCATGATGGGTCGATAAATATAAGTGATGAAGCACAGAATTATATTCTTAAAGAACAATATTCCGGGTCATTGCTTCTGGATAATTTACACGGTTTATATGTGAATCAGAATCTTCATTATATAATTCTGATAATGAACTGCTATTACCTCAACAAGGATTCATTTGATTTTTATACTGATGCTGAAAAACAACTTTCAGCTGATAATGCTTTGTTTGATCCAATTGCATCGCAATTAGAAGGAAACATATTCTGTCTGAATAATGCCGGGAAGCATGCAGCCGGGCTTTTTGATGTCGCTTCGCACAAAGCCGCGGCCTTTTTTGTGAATCCAAACTGGGCAAACAGTCGTGCAACAATCAGACAGGAACAAAATTTTCACAGCCTTCCTGCAAATAGAGAAGGCAGCACAGAAGGAACACCACCTGAATGGTGGTTTGATTAGATATTCAGGATTATAACCATGAAAAGGATTTTCAGATACGTTTTGATCTTATTTATCTGGGCAGGGTTGCTTCAGCATTTAATACCCACAGAAACAGCTACATGTCAGGCAATTGAAAAACATGAGGGATCAGGGAGCCAGTTATCCAACGAGATAATTTACCTGCATACCGATCGTGAAAATTATATTGCCGGTGATAATCTGTTTTTCAAAGTATACCTGTACGATGAAGGACAAAAGAAACTATCTGTAAGAAGTAAAATAGCCTATATAGTAATCAGCAACGCTAAGAATAACAAGATCATTCAAGCAAGCATCGTCCTTTCAGGTGGAATGAGTTATGGCTGTCTTCAACTGCCAGATACCCTTGAAACAGGTCCCTGCCAGATAATCGCTTATACAAACTGGATGAAGAATTTTGGTGAATCGGCCTTCTTCCACAAACAACTAATGATCGCCAACAGGTTTGACGTACATCTTACAACTTACTCTCCCGATCTGAAAAGAGAAGACGAATCCGGTAAAAAGCCTGAAGAATACAATTGTATTAAAATTTCGACTGACAGCGGATCCTATCATCAGCGTGAGAAGGTTACCCTGATGTTGTCCCTGCCGGCTAACAGCCCGGCAAATGTTTCGATATCTGTTGCTGAAAACCCAACGGAGAGATTTAATAATAAAACACTCGCCGGAACTCTTTCAACAGTTAATGGGAGAAATACCCATTCAGGTGCAAGCAACCCGGCTTATCGGAAAATGTGCGAATATCTGATCGAGGATAAAGGATCCATTATCACCGGATCTGTACATAATACCACCTCGCCTTCAGGGATAGTTGTTGCGCTTTCAACGCCTGATTCAATGCCAAACTTATTGTATTCAATCACAAACGCCGAAGGAAGATTTTTCTTTCAATTAGACGATTTCTATTACAATAAAGATTTATACTTAAGTATCCTGGATCAAAATAAAGAACCTGAGGCTACCTTAAGTCTGAATGACAAGTATGCCACCAATCGTGATCAGACTTTATCCGATACTTTCCTCTCTGATCAATCAAAACAGTTCATTAAAAAAAGCCAGACTATTGCCAATATTAATAAAACCTACAATATTCAATCCGTCCTGAACGAAAGGGAGCCGGCATCAATGATTATCCGAAGAAATGTTTATTTTAAAGCGGATCACAAAGTTTTTCTTACAGAATATGTTCCACTGAATAATTTTACTGAAATTGTTAGAGAAATACTGCCCTATATAAGATTAAGAAAATATGACTATGGCTACGAAGCTGAGTTAGTTGATCCTGTTAACAAAATCTACCTGAAAAATCCGGCTGTCTTTCTTAATGGTATGCCTGTAAACAACATTAATCACATAATAAATTTCGGATCTGATAAAATAAAATGGATTGAAACAATAACCCATAAGAGGATCTATGGCTCTATGGGTTTCAATGCGATTTTATCAGTTTTTACAACCGCTGACGTCGAAAATGACAAACTTATTAGTCCACGATCATTACATTTGATGCCCATTATTTTTCAGCATCATACTAAATACATAATCCCGGAATATTCTACGGATAAAAAGAAGGCAAGCAGAAATCCGGATTTCCGGCAGCTATTATACTGGAATCCATCGATTGAGATTAATGGTATTGTGCCTGTGCCTGTCGAATTCTATACCTCTGACAATAAGGGAAATTATATGATAAATGTTGAGGGTTTTATATCTGACGGGACACCAATAAGTTGTACAGCATACTTCGAAGTCAGATAGAATTAAAAAGCTCAGGAAACGTGAAGAAATTATTTTTCATACTATTATTACAGTTACCCCTATCTTTGGTTTCTGGCCAGGATGAAATATGTAACATCATCGTTGATCAGCGTTCCTTATTTGAGGCCCCATTAACCGGTCAGCCATATAAAATGAATGGGACTATAGGCAGCCAGTTGTTTATGGATGGCTCATTCAGAGGAATTATAATTTTATATTCAGAAGATACCGTTAGAAATAAATCAATCGCCTATAATGAGTATGAGGATGAGCTAATATGGTCAATATCCGGTAATAACAGTATGATAAAAGTCGATAAAGAGCAGGTGGCCGAATTCATCTTTCTCGATACCAGTGAGGGTAAGAATATTGCATTCAGACATCTTCATGGAACAACAACAGGAAACAGGCAAATTGATCTCTTCGCTCAGAAATTGCTCGATGATACCGTTTCGCTTTACGTGACCCATCTAAAACAGATTGTGGGGAAAGACGAACATGAAGTGGGGGGATTTGTAACCTACATGGACAAAATTGAGCCGAAACCTAAGTTGTACTATCTTGGTTTTCCCGGTAATTATTTCTTATCTATTAATAAACCGAGAATCCGGGCATTGTACAATACTCTTCCTGATAAAAAGGCAGAAATAAGGGCGTTGCTTATCAAGCACCATGAAACTGTAAGGAATGAAAGAGATCTTATCCGCGTTATTAAATTATTAAATGAAAATAAAATTATAAAGTAACTGATTATCAAAAACTGCTGAAACAGCCGTTCCATAAT
>Ga0209226_10000171_pt1 | contig 42725 bp, 38 predicted proteins | sample BarGraNGADG00212_2_FD_184497 | JGI IMG/M metagenome (GOLD analysis project Ga0209226, IMG submission 184497) | Arctic peat soil microbial communities from Barrow, Alaska, USA - Barrow Graham LP Ref core NGADG0011-212 (SPAdes) (version 2) | ecosystem: Environmental > Terrestrial > Soil >...
CCTTGGTCGCAGGGCGGGGTTTCATGCCCCGCCCGAGAAGGGGAGGCAGGGCGGCCGGGTCTTCCCGGCGCCCGTTGGAAGGGGTCTTCCCCTCCAAATTGACAAGGTCGGCCGAAACGTCTTATAACCTAGCTGAGTCTCTCGCGGCCGCCGTGGAGTTTGGGGAGAGTGAACGTCATGATGGACACGTATTTCAAGGATGTCGGAGAACGGAAGGCGCTGGGCATTCCGCCCCTGCCTTTGAATCCCGAGGAGACGGCCGAAGTCTGCCGCCTCCTCGAAATCCCGCCCGCGGGACGGCTCGACGAGCTGCGCGGCCTTCTCCGCGACCGGGTCGCGCCGGGCGTCGATCCGTCGGCCAAGGTCAAAGCGGACTGGCTGGCCCGGGTCGCCCGGGGGGCCGTATCGTCTCCGGCGATTTCGCGGACCGAAGCGGTCGGCCTGCTGGGGACCATGCTCGGCGGCACCAACGTCGGGCCGTTGATCGAATTCCTCGGAGATCCCGCCCTGGCCGTGGGCGCGGTCGAGGCTCTGAAGCATACCGTTCTGGTCTATGGCGCATTCGATGACGTCGTCCGCCTGGCCGGCTCGAATCTCCCGGCGAAATCGGTGTTGGCCTCCTGGGCGGCCGGCGCGTGGTTCCTGTCCCGTCCCGCGCTCCCCAAGTCCCTGTCCTTCCGCGTCTTCAAGGTGGACGGCGAAATCAACACCGACGACTTTTCGCCGGCGAAACATGCCTCCACCCGGCCGGACATTCCGCTCCACGCCCTATCGATGGGGGAGACCCGGTTCAAGGGCGGCCTCGAAACGATCGCCCGCTTCCGGGCCGAAGGGGCCCGCGTGGCGTTCGCGGGCGATGTCGTCGGGACGGGATCGTCCCGGAAATCGGCCTGCAATTCCCTGTTGTGGCACATCGGCGAGGACATCCCCTTCGTCCCCAACAAACGGCGGGGCGGGGTCGTCCTCGGAGGGAAAATCGCCCCGATCTTCTTCAACACGACCGAGGACTCGGGCGGCCTGCCCATCGCCGAGGTCGACGTGACCGTCCTGAAGACGGGCCAGGCGATCGTCCTGGACTTCGAAGCGCACGAGATCCGCGGTGAAGGGGGAGAGGTGCTGTCCCGGTTCGCCCTGAAGCCCGCTTCCCTCAAGGACGAGTTCCGGGCGGGCGGCCGGCTGAACTACATCATCGGCCGGGCGCTGACCGGCCGGGCGCGGGCCGCCCTGGCGCTCCCGGAAGCCGATTTCTTCGCCGGGACGTCCCGTCCGAGTCCGAAGCCGGGCCAGGGCTACACACTGGCCCAGAAGATCGTGGGCCGGGCCTGCGGGACCGTCGGGGTCCTGCCGGGGACGGCTTGCGAGCCGAAGATGACCACGGTGGGCTCCCAGGATACGACCGGCCCGATGACGGCCGACGAGCTCAAGGAGCTCGCTTGCCTCGAATTCCAGTGCGACCTGTTCATGCAGTCATTCTGCCATACGGCCGCCTACCCGAAGACGGCGGACGTCAAGATGCACAAGTCGCTGCCGAAATTCGTCGTCGAGCGGAAGGGCATCGCGCTCAAGCCCGGCGACGGGATCATCCATTCCTGGCTGAACCGCCTGACTCTGCCCGATACCATGGGGACGGGCGGCGATTCGCATACCCGCTTTCCGATCGGCCTGAGCCTGCCCGCCGGGTCCGGCCTCGTGGCGTTCGCCGGCGCCCTGGGTTTCATGCCGCTCGACATGTACGAATCGGTCCTCGTCCGCTTCCGTGGGACGCTCAACCCCGGCATCACTCTGCGCGACGCGGTCAACGCGATCCCGTATTTCGCGATCAAGAGCGGGGTGCTCACCGTGGCGAAGAAAGGGAAGAAGAACGTCTTCAACGATCGAATCCTCGAGATGGAAGGGCTGCCCGGACTGACCGTGGACCAAGCCTACGAGCTGACGGACGCTTCGGCGGAGCGGTCGGCGGCCGGGAGCGTCATCGCCCTCCGGCCGGACAAGGTCGCCGCGTTTCTGCGGAGCAACATCGCCCTGATGAAAACGATGATCGACCAGGGCACCCAGGACGCCGCGACGCTGAGAAAGCGGATCGCGGACGCCGAGAAATGGCTTGCCTCTCCGACGCTTCTCGCTCGCGACGAAAATGCCGAATACGCGGCCGTCCTCGAGATCGATCTGACCGAGATCCGGGAGCCTCTCCTGGCCTGTCCCAACGATCCCGATGACGTGAAGCCCCTGTCCGAAGTGGCCGGGGACAGGATCGACGAGGCTTTCATCGGCTCGTGCATGGTCAATATCGGCCAGCTCCGCGCCGCCGGACGGATTTTCGACAGGGCGGGGTATCCGAAGACGCGCATCTGGATCACCCCCCCGACGAAGATGGACGAGATTCAACTCAAGAAAGAAGGGTATTACGCGATTTTCTCTCAGGTCGGCGCCCGGCTGGAAATCCCGGGCTGCTCGCTCTGCATGGGCAATCAGGCCCGCGTTCAGCCGGGGGCGACGATCATTTCCACCTCCACTCGAAATTTCGACGACCGGATGGGCGACGGGGCCCGCGTCTACCTCGGCTCGGCCGAGCTCGCCGCCGTGGCCGCCCTCAAAGGGAGACTGCCTTCGCCCGAGGAATACTTCGCGGTCATACGGGAGAAGATCCAGCCTTATGCGGGGGAGATCTATCGCTACCTGCAATTCGACGAAATGAAGGATTTTTTGCAGTATACAATATAATAATGAAGAGGAGAACAGACGCATGATTTCCTTGCAAGGGCGGACGACTCTCATCACCGGCGGTTCCCGCGGCATCGGCCGCGCCGCCGCCATTCTGTTTGCCGAGGCCGGCTCGGACGTCGCCTTCAACTACGCTTGTCGGGAAAAGGAGGCGCTCGAGGTCAAGGCCGAAGTCGAAAAGCGGGGCCGGCGGTGCCTGGCTTTCAAGGCGGATCTGGCCCATGCCGCCGAAGTAAGGGGGATGGCCGAGGAAATCGTCCGCGCCTGGGGAAAGATCGACGTCCTCGTGAACAATGCGGGCGTCTGGACTTATCTCGAGATGGGGGTCATGGATCCCGAAGTCCTCAAAGAGACCATGGAGGTCAATCTCGCCAGTGTCTTCCACATCGTCGACGCGGTCATTCCCCATATGAAGAAACAGGGACGAGGCTGGATCGTGAACGTCGGTTCGACCGCCGGCGTGAGGGGCGAGGCGCTCCACTCCCATTATGCCGCCTCGAAAGGGGCTCTCCACGCCATGACCAAGTCCTGGGCCGTGGAATTCGCTCCCTGGAACATCCGGGTCAACTGCGTCGCCCCCGGCTGGGTCGACACGGACATGTGCACCGGGGTGTTCAGCGACCCCGCCTTCCGGGAGAGCGTCCGCCAGTCCATCCCCCTGAAGCGCATCCCGCCGGCCGAAGACATCGCCGGGCCCATCCTCTTCCTGGCGTCGGAGCTGGCCCGCCACATTACCGGGGCGATCATCAACGTCAACGGCGGATCCGTGCTCTGCGGGTGAGGTCGGAGGATATCGAGACCCGGGCGGACGGCCGAGGCCTGGCAAAAAACACAAAAAACGCTTGACATCCAAAAAGCCGATATGTTAATCAAGGGGCGCACGTGTAATTAATGGGTAAGAAACATCTGTCACTGATCGTCATCCCCCATACCAAAACCTCATCTCGGACTCTGTCTTTCACCAAAATGACGATCAAGACGGCGATATGGACCGGAATCGTAGTCGGCACGCTTTTCCTGGGGGTCACCGTGGACTACGTCCGCATCCAGCTTACACATCAAAGCTACAGCGCCCTGAAGGCCGAGAACCTGAAGCAAAAGACTGAGCTCGAGAAGTATCAGAGCCAATTCACCGCGCTGCAGAACAACGTCGGCAAGTTCGAGGAGTATGTCGGCAAGATCAACCTGATGGCCGGCATTGCTTCCCGGGACAAGCTCTCGAGCCCCGGGGCGGTCGGAGACCCCCGAGGGGAACAGACGATCCCCGATTCGCCGGGCCAGCTGTCCCTCGGCAATCTCCAGGGCATGAAGCTGAAAACCGAGGACATCCAGAAGAACTTCGACGCCCTCGTCAAGGTCTTTGAGACCGAGACTTCCCTCCTGGCTTCGACCCCGAGCATCTGGCCGACGAACGGCTGGCCGTCCTCGAGCGTCGGCTGGAGACTGGATCCGTTTACGGGCAAGCAGACCTTTCATAGCGGGCTGGACATCGCGGCCGCCTACGGCAATCCGGTCATCGCCCCTGCGGACGGCTATGTGACCCAGACCACGGACGACAAATACTATGGGAATTCGATCCAGATCAACCACGGCGGCGGTATCACGACCCTATATGGCCATCTGAGCAAGATCGAAGTGAATCCCGGCCAGAAGGTTAAAAGGGGCGACGAAATCGGGAAAGTCGGCAATACGGGGCGGTCCCTCGGCAGCCATCTCCATTACGAAATCCGGGTGAACGACAAGATCGTCAACCCCCTGTCCTATATTCTGGAATAATCCGCGGCGTCCGCGACGTCTGCGACGACCAGGTCGTCTTTGACGACCGAGTCGACCGGGTCGGCCGGGGCCCCGGGCCGCCCCGTCTGTTATCCCAACAAATCTCCCGCTCGGACACGTCCGTTCAGCGTGAAGGCGTAAGCGTCCATCGCCCCCCGGCTTTCGGGCCGCAGCCGCTCGATCCGGTAGAGGGTCCCGCCGCCGCAGCAGATCTCCAATCCTTCCTTCGCGATCCGATGCACGGTTCCGGGGTTTCCGCAAGCGTTGGCGCCGGACAGGGGGGCTCCCTTGAGGACGATCAGTCTTTGCCCTTTGAACGACGTGAATGCCGAGGGGCGGGGGGAGAAGGCCCGGACGCGCCGATCGACCTCGCCGGCTTCCCAGCTCCAATCCAGCCGCCCGTCCTCTTTCCGCATTTTGGGAGCCAGGGTGGCCCCCGTAGGGTCCTGCGGCTGGAGCGGGATCTCGTCGATCCGATCGAGGGTATCGAGCAGGAGCGCGGTCCCGATGTCGGCCAGGCGGGCTTCGAGCTCTCCGGCGGTCTCCCGCAGCAAGATCGCAGTTTCCGACCGGGTCAGGATGTCGCCTTCGTCCATTTTTTCGTTTAGACGGAAAATCGTCACGCCCGTCCGGGTCTCGCCGTTGAGCAGGGCGCCCTGGACGGGCGCCGCGCCGCGGTATCGGGGCAGCAGGGAAAAGTGGACGTTGACGGTCTTATGCGGGGGGATGTCGATGATTTCGCGGGGGAGGATCTGCCCGTAGGCCACGACGACGAAGATGTCCGCCCAGGCGGCCCGGAGCCTCTCCGGCGCGCCGGGGGCTGTTCGGATCCTTCCCGGCTGATAGACGGGGAGGCTGCGGGAGAGGGCGAATTCCTTGACCGGGGGGGCGGCGAGCTTTTTTCCCCGTCCGGCGGGCTTGTCGGGCTGGGTGACGACGAGCTCGATCGTATGGCCGGCCGTGAGGAGGCCCTGCAGGGCGGGGAGGGCGGCTTCGGGGCTTCCGAAGAAGACGATGCGCATCAGGACTCGTCCGCCTCGTCTTTCTTCTTGAATTTCTGCCGAATGAGCTTCCGTTTGAGGGGCGAGAGGATATCGACGAACAGCTTTCCATCCAGGTGGTCGATCTCGTGGCAGAAGACCCGGGCCAGCATGTCTTGGGCTTCGAGGACGCGGTCCCGGCCTTCGAGGTCTTGGCCTTTGACCACGACCTTTTGCGGCCGGGCCACTTTCTCGTAGATTTCGGGAACGGACAGGCAACCTTCCTCGCGGACGACTTTGCCTTCCCGCGACAGGATATCGGGATTGACCAGGACGATGATCTCGTCCTTGTTCTCGCCGACCGAGAGGTCGACGGTGATCAAGCGCCGGCTGACGTTCACCTGAGGGGCGGACAGGCCGATCCCGGGCGCGGCGTGCATGGTCTCAACCATGTCCCGGGCCAGGCGCCGGATCTCGTCGTCGATCTTTTCGATGCGGACGGATTTCTTGGCCAGCGTCGGGTGGCCGATTTTGATGATCTCCAAGCGGGCCATGGTGTTTTTCCGATAAACATTGTAATGGATTCGCGCGCGGACTTCAACGGCGGCACCCCATCCGGCGTGGGGATCGGCCCCGTCAGAATCAGATCACGGCCGACGGCGGCGGCGGCTCGTCCGCCCTTCCCGCGTTTTTGAGCGGGATGGCGATCAGGTAGAAGGCCATAAGCGCCAGCACGGCCAGGCCGATCAGATAGCTGGGGTTCGCGAAGATCTGGGGAATGTCGAACCCGATGACCTTCTGGAGGAACAGGAATTTCCAGAGGGCGCGGAGCAGCCCCGTCAACCCCTCGCCGGCGATCAGGCCGGCGGCTAGCAGGATCCCGATGTTGCTCACCCGGGCCTTCTGGCCGTCGTTGTATTTCCGCTTCGCCGCGAATTTGTCGACGAGGCCCTTGATCATGCCGCCGCAGAAAATGGCGAACGTCGTCTCGAGCGGCAGGTACATGCCGACGGCCACGAGCATGGGCGATTTTACCTGGACGAGGATGAAGGCGAAACCCATCAACATTCCGGCGATGACGAGCGGCCAGGCCATCTCCCCGCCGACGATCCCCTTCGCCAGGGCGGCCATCAGCCCGGCCTGGGGCGCGGGCAGCTCCTTGCTGCCGAAGGTGAACGCGCCGTGGAGGACCATGAGCGGAAAATAGAGGACGAGCGACGAGAGGAGGATCCCGAAGATGTTCCCGACCTGCATCTTCCAGGGCGTGCCGCCCAGGATGTGGCCGACCTTGAGGTCTTGGAGCATCTCGCCGGCCACGGCCGACGAGACGCACACGACCGCGGCCACGCCGAGGACGGACGCGACGCCGCTGATGCCCGAGGCGCCGATGACGACCATGAGCAGGGCGGCGATGATGAGGGTCGATAGCGTCAGCCCGGAAACCGGGTTGTTCGAGGCCCCGATGGTGCCCACGAGGTTGCCCGAGACCGCGGCGAAGAAGAAGCCGGCCACGCCCATCACCACGGCCGCGACGAGGGCCGGGAGGAAGGCGCCGGCGAAGACCTTATAGACGAAGATCATCAGCACGAAGGCCAAAGCCAGGCCGCCGAGGACGACCTTGACGTTCAGGTCCTTCTCGAGCCGGGAGACGATTTCCCTCTGCCCGGCGGCTTTCTTGACATCGCCGAGGGACCGCTTGATGCCGTTTGACAGGTTCTTCCGCATCCGGTAAAGGGTAAACCCGGCGCCGACGAGCATGCCCCCGACGGCGATCGGCCGGATGATGAACTTCCAGACGTTCGTCACCATGTCCGGCCAGTTCGCATCGGCCAGGGCCACGCCCGGTCCGTAGAATGTGGAGATGAGCTGCGGTCCGAGGAAGAACATGAGCAGGGGGGCGAACAGGCCCCAGGCCAGGATGCCGCCGGCGAAGTTGAGGGAGGCCAGGCGGGGGCCGATGATGTAGCCCACGCCGATGAACGCCGGATAGATGCCCGGGCCGGAGACCGCAACCGTCCCGCCGGTGGCCAGCTTCGGCGCGTCTTCGGCGGCGCCCAATCGGACGAAACTCGCCCCGAGGCGGCCGACCTTCATGATCAGCTCCTTGCCCTGGGCGAACAGCTGAATCACGCCGAGCGCATAGAGCAGGGAGCCGATGCCCATGGCCTGGAAGAGGAACCGCGCGCTCCCGCTGCCTTTCTGGCCGGCCTTGTGGATCTCGGCCGCGGCGAGGGATTCGGGGAAGACGAGGTCTGGATCGGTAACCATGACCCGCCGGAGGAACGTGACGAACATGATCCCGAGGAAGCCGCCGACGAACATCAGGGCCGAGGACTTGATGTAGGCGTCGAAGGTGTTGAACTTCAGCCAGGCCCCGGAAATGAGGAAGGCCGGGATGGTGAAGATGGCGCCCGCGGCCACGGACTCGCCGATCGAGCCCACCGTCCGGGCGATGTTCTCTTCGAGGATCGAGCCCTTCATCAGCTTCAGGACGGCCATGCCGATGACGGCCGCCGGGTAGGTGGCCGCGATCGTCATCCCGGCCCGTAGGCCGAGGTAGGCGTTGGCCGCGCCGAGGATGACGGTCAACACGAGGCCGATTAGAACGGCTTTGAACGTGAATTCGCGGAGGTTCGATTTCTCGGGGACATACGGTTGAAAGCTCATCCCACTCTCCTCTATCGGAATCGATGCCCATTTTATATGCGAAAGGCCGCCCCGCGTCAAGGCCCCGGCCGGCCACATTTTCGTTGCGCCCGGGCGTAAATTATGTTAAATAAAATGTTGAAAAGAAAAGGACTGCCATGAGCTTATTCAGTTGGGTGAAGGGCCGGCTCTTCTGCGACCTGGCCATCGATTTGGGGACGGCGAATACGCTCGTCTACCTCAAGGGCAAGGGCATCATCATCCAGGAGCCGTCGATCGTCGTGGTCAACCGCCAGACGGGCAAGGTCCTGGCGGTCGGCGGCCGGGCGAAGGAGATGCTGGGCAAGACGCCGACGAACGCCCTGGCCATCAAGCCGATGCGCGACGGGGTCATCGCCGATTTCGAGATCGCCGAGAAGATGCTCGACTTCTTCATCAAGAAGGCGACCAACAACCGCGGATTCCTGCTCCGCCCGCGGATCGTCATCGGCATTCCGACCGGGATCACCCAGGTCGAGCGGCGCGCGGTGAAGGACGTGGCCATGCGGGCCAAGGCGACCGAAGTTTTTCTCATCGAGCAGCCGATGTCGGCCGCGGTCGGGGCCGGCCTCCCGATCTCCGAGCCGACCGGCAACATGGTCGTGGACATCGGCGGCGGCACCACCGACATCGCCATCATCTCGCTCGACGGCATCGTCTTCAACCATTCGATCCGCATCGCCGGCAACGAGATGGACGAAGCGATCATCCAGTACCTCAAGAAGAAATACAACCTTTTGATCGGGGAGCGGAGCGGGGAGATGGTCAAGATGCAGATCGGCTCGGCCTATCCGCTTGACGAGCCCTTGACCATGGAGATCAAGGGCCGCGACCTCCGGGAAGGCATCCCGAAGACGATCGTCATCGACGACCAGGAGATCCGGGAAGCCCTGGAGGACGTGGTAGCGGCGATCGTCAACGCCGTCCGCGTCGCCCTGGAGAAGACGCCGCCCGAGCTGTCGGCCGACATCATCGACCGGGGCATCATCCTGACCGGCGGCGGCGCCCTCCTCAAGAACCTCGACAAGCGCATCCGCGAGGAAACGCAGCTCCCGGTTTTCATCGCGGAGGACCCGCTGACCACCGTCGTCCTGGGGGCCGGCAAGATGCTGGACGACCTCGACCTCCTGAAGAAAATCGCCGTCACGTAGGGCGCGGCGCGCATTGAGGACATGTCCCGCTTTCTGAAGGACAACCGAAAAATCCTCATATTGGCGGGGCTCCTTGTCGGCCAGCTGGCCATCGTGTCCCTTCAGGTGCCGCTCGGGGACCAGCCGAGCTTTTTCGAGCGGGGCGTGTTCTTCCTGTTCGCCCCGCTGGAGCGCGTTGTCCACGGCGTGTTCGACGGCGCGGGGCGGATCTGGTCCCGTTACATCTATCTCCGCCACGTCGAGATCCAAAACCAGGAGATGCGCGACGAGCTCTTCCACCTCCGCCAGGAGAACATCCTCCTGCGGAACGAGCTCGTCCGGCTCAAGGACATCCGGGACATCGAGGGCGTCCTGGGCGGGAAGACCGGGCCGTTCCTGGTCGCCTCCGTCATCGGCCTCGACGCGGCCAATGCGTACAAATCCATCGTCATCGACAAGGGCTCGCGGGACGGGCTCAAGGCGAACATGGCCGTCATCGACCGGAACGGAAACCTCGTCGGCCGGGTGGTGAATCCCGTCTCCCTCCGCGAGTCCATGGTCCAGCTTGTCACCGACGACAACAGCGCGGTGAACGTCCGGTCCGCGAAGAGCGGGGTCCTGGGGCAGCTGGCCGGCGACGTGAAAAACGGCCGGTGCGTCCTCAAGTACGTCCTGGCGTCCGATGAGAGCCTGGCGGAAGGCGAGGAGTTGATCACGACCGGGTACGACAAGATCTATCCGCCGGGGATCAAGGCCGGTCGGGTGGTCTCGATCGTTGCGGATAGCTCGCTGTTCCAAAAAATCGAGGTCCGGCCCTATCTGAACTTCCGCGACCTGAGCCGTGTGGCCGTCCTGACCCGGCTCCCGGGCGAACGGCCATGACGTCCGCTTCTCTCCGCGACGTCATCCACGGGGGGGCGGGCCTCATCGCCGCCTTCCTTCTCCAGGCCGCGCTCCAGCGCGTCGCGGCGCCGGTCCTCCTGGCCGTGAACGTCTTCGCCGTGACCGTCATCGTCTTCGCGGTGCTCAAAGGGGAACTGGCCGGGGCGGTCATGGGCCTGGCCTGCGGGCTCGTCGTCGACTCGTTCTCCCTCGGCATCTTCGGCCTGGCCGGGATCGCCAACACCGTCACGGGCTACGCGGCAGGCTACGTCTCCCGGAAGATCAACGTCCTCTTGCCCAGCCGGATGGTCGTCTTCATCGGCCTGATGGGGCTCCTCGATTTCTCGCTCTGGGTCCTCCTGACGTCGGTGTTCTTCGGCCAGGCGGTCCCATGGGACCGCGGCCTCGTCTTCGTCCAGCCGCTGCTGACCGCCGTCCTCGGGACGCTGACCTATACCCTCATCCGCAAGCTCAAGGCCCGCCGCGATGGTTAGCCCGATCTACGAGGACATGACGCCCAACCTCAAACGGGCCCGGCTCGTCTTCATCGTCGTCGCGATCCTGTTCGGGGTGGTGCTCTTCTTCTATTGGAAGATCCAGATCCTGAATTACGGCAAGTTCTGGACGGCGTCCGAGTCCAACCGGACCCGTGAGATCGTGATCCCCGCCCCGCGCGCCATCCTGACCGACCGCGGAGGATCGGTCATCCTGGCCAATAACGTCGTGGCGTTCAAGGTCTCGCTCATCCGGGAGAACACCCGGAACCTGGAGGAGTCGCTCGCCCGGATCAGTCCCCTCCTCGGGCTGGACGTGGCCGTCCTTCGCCAGCGCATCGACAAGTACATGACCCTGCCGCTCTTCCGGCCGATCGTCGTCAAGGACAACCTGTCGCTGACGGAGGTGTCCCAGATCGAAGGCCGACGGATGGATTTCCCGGAACTTGTGATCGAGACCGAGCCCAAGCGGGCCTATCCGTTCCTGAGCTTCGCCGCTCATGCCCTCGGCTACCTGCAGGAGCTGACGCCCGAGGACCTCCGGACCGCGTTCAAGGACCGGAAGATCGGCGACATGGCGGGGAAAACCGGCATCGAGGGAGCCTACGAATCGCGCCTGGCCGGCGTCGACGGAAAGCTCGTGGAGGTCGTGGACAGCCTGGGCCGCAAGCGGGACGAGCTCGAGCGGGTCGAGCCCCGGCAGAGAGCCAAGCTCGCCCTGACGCTCGATTTCGACCTGCAGGCCATGGCCGAGGAGCTGCTCGCGGGGAAGGAAGGGGCCATCGTCGCCCTCGATGCCCGGACGGGAGGGGTCCTGGCGCTGGCGAGCTTCCCGACTTACGATCCCAACAAGTTCATCACCCGATTCACGCCCGAGGAATGGATCGAGCTGGCCAGGAATCCCGACACTCCGCTCGTCAACCGGGCCCTGCAGGGCCAATACTCGCCGGGATCGATCTTCAAGCCGGCCATGGCCATCGGAGCCCTGGACCTGGGCCTGATCACCGAGCAGACCACGTTTTTCTGCGCCGGCGCAGCTTTGTTCTACGGCCGGCCGTTCCATTGCTGGTTCGAGCCCGGGCACGGCTCCCTCAACCTGCCCGAGGCGATCCGCCAGTCCTGCAACGTCTATTTCTACAACCTCGGGATGCGGATGAAGATCGACGACATCGCCCGCTATGCGGACGAGCTCGGCCTCGGCAAGAAAACCGGCGTGGACATCGCCGGCGAGAAAACGGGACTGGTTCCGAGCACGGAGTGGAAGCGCAAGACTCAGGGCGAACCCTGGTATCCGGGCGAGACCATCTCCGTGGCGATCGGCCAGGGTCCGCTCCAGGTGACCCCTCTCCAGATCGCGGCCATGACCGCCCAGATCGCCAACCGGGGGACCCGGTTCCAACCGCATCTGGTCCTCGAGGACGACGCCAAGGCGGGCGTCTCGGCGACGCGGACGTCGATCCCCTCCGCGATTTTCGAGAAAGTCATCGAAGGCATGTGGCGATCGGCCAACATGGAGGGGACGGGGAGGGGGGCCAAGGTCGAGAAGTTCGATGTCTGCGCGAAGACGGGCTCGACCCAGACGATCGGCCGGGAGACGTCGGAGCGGCTGGGGATCAAGAAGAAGACCCATTCCTGGTTCACGGGCTTCGCTCCGCGCAACAACCCCGAGATCGTCGTGACCATCCTCATCGAATTCGGCGGCGGGGGCGGCGCGGCGGCGGCCCCAATCGCGGGCCGGCTTTTCAAGCTCTACAAGGACAAGCATGATCGACCGAGTCCATCTTCGGGAAATTGACTGGATCCTGATCGGGCTGCTGCTCCTGAACGCGGTCCTCGGGGTCGTGCTCATCGACAGTTCCTCGCATTACCTCGCCGGAAGTTTCTTCTTCCGACAGCTCCTCTGGCTGCTGGTCAGCGTGATCCTCCTTTTCCTGACCCTGACCGTGGACTATAAGGTCCTGCTCGGGTTCTCGCCCTATGTCTACGGCTTCTTCATCGCCCTCCTGACCGGGCTGCTCGTCTTCGGAAAGACCATCTCCGGGGCGAAGAGCTGGGTCGTCCACCTGTCCGTCTTCGGCGGCCAGCCATCGGAGTTGGCCAAGATCGCGCTCATCCTCCTTCTGGCTCGGATTTTTTCGGAGTATCGGCGGAGGTCCTTGAGCTTCGGGTTCGGGATGCTCAGCGCCGGCGCCACGGTCCTGCCGTTTGTCGTGATCGGGCTCCAGCCCGATCTGGGGACGGCGGTCAGCCTCCTGCCGATCCTCTTCGGCGCCCTGATCCTCTGCGGCCTGACCCGCAAGACCGTCGTCCTCCTGCTCGCGGGGACCCTCGTCCTCGGCTTCACCGGCTGGAACTTTGTGCTGAAGGATTACCAGAAGAAGCGCCTGGTGACCCTCGTGAACCCGAGCCAGGACCCCCGCGGCGCGGGCTACCACGTCCTCCAGTCCAAGATCGCCATCGGCTCGGGCGGCCTGTCCGGCAAGGGGTTCAAGAAGGGGACGCAGACCCAGCTCAAATTCCTGCCCGCGCGGCACACGGATTTCATCGTGTCCGTCCTCGGCGAGGAATTCGGCTTCCTCGGCATCTTCGCCGTCTTCCTGAGCTATTTCTTCTTCCTGGCTCGGCTGTTCACGTCCGTGTTCCAATCCCGCGATCGGGCCGGGATGTATATCATCTTCATGGTCGCCTGCCTCCTGGCCTTCCAGTTCCTGGTCAACGTGATGATGATCGTCGGTCTGTTCCCGGTCACGGGCATCCCCATCCCGCTGTTGAGCTACGGCGGGTCGTCGCTGCTCACGACGTTCCTGGCCGTGGGCCTCGCCCTCAACGTGAAGATGAGAAGCTGCGTCAATGTCTGAGCCCGGACGGACGTCGCCGCCGCTCGAAAGCCTCTTCGCCTCGGTCGAGAAGCCGGCCCGGTACGCGGGCGGGGAGTGGAATCGGGTCCGCAAGGACCCCGCGCGCGTCCGGGCCCGCGTCGCCCTGGCGTTTCCCGACGTCTACGAGATCGGGATGTCGTATATCGGCCAGAAGATCCTCTACGACCTGATCAACGCCCATCCGGACTTCCTGGCCGAGCGAGTGTTCGCGCCCTGGCCCGATTTCGAGCGGGCCCTGCGCGCCGCAGGACTCCGCCTGCCCTCGCTCGAAAACAAGATCCCGCTCGCCGATTTCGACCTCGTCGGCTTTTCCCTGCTCTACGAGCTGAACTACTCCAACGTCCTGACCATGCTCGAGCTCGGCGGGATCCCGCTTCGGTCCGCGGACCGGACCGAAGGCCAGCCGCTCGTTATCGCCGGCGGGCCGGCGGTCTTCAACCCCGAGCCGGTGGCCGAGTTCTTCGACCTCGTCTTCGCCGGCGACGGGGAAGAGGCGTTTCTCGAGATCATCGCCCGGGCCGTCTCGCTTCGGGACCAGGGAGCGGCGCGCGGGTCGATCCTTCGGGACTTGGCCGCGATCCCAGGCGTCTATGTCCCTTCGCTCTATGAGACCTATCGCCCGCAGGGATCGTCGCTCCTTGCGGTCCGGCCGAAGGAGGGTTCGGGCGCGCCGGCCCGTATCAGGAAACGGGTCCTCCGAACGTTCGCCCGGTCCCCCTTCCCCGAGAAGATCATCGTCCCCAATCTCCAGGCCGTATTCGACCGGGTGGCGGTCGAAGTGGCGCGCGGCTGTCCCCAGAAATGCCGCTTCTGCCAGGCGACGAACCTGTACGCCCCTTACCGGGTCAAGGACCCGGGCTTTGTCGTCGACAAGGTCGTCCGCAGTCTTCGGGCCACGGGCTACGAGGACGCCTCGCTCTTCGCGCTCTCGGTGAGCGACTATCCTTATCTCGACGCGACCGTCGGCCGGCTCATGGACACCCTGGAGAAGGACCACGTCGCCCTCTCCCTGTCCTCGCTCCGGCCCCGGGGCCTGTCCTCGAACATCGCCCGGAACATCACCCGGGTGCGCAAGACCGGCTTCACCCTGGTCCCGGAGGCGGGCTCGGAGCGGCTCCGGAGGGTGATCAACAAGGACCTCCGCGACGAGGACGTCTGCGAAGCGGCGGCCAACGCCTTCCGCGAGGGCTGGAAGCTCATCAAGCTGTACTTCATGATCGGCCTGCCCACGGAGACCGAGGCCGACCTGGACGAGATCGTCCGATTCGTCGAGACCCTGACCGCGCTCGGCCGCAAGATCATCGGCTCCCCGCCGCGGATCAACGTGAGCGTCTCCTCGTTCATCCCCAAGCCCCATACGCCGTTCCAATGGGCGGCCATGGACGACGAGCCGACGCTCCGCGAAAAGCAGACGTTTCTGCGGGGCCGGATGCGGAGGATGCGGCACGTCCAGATCAAGGACCATCCGGTCGAGAGCTCGGTTCTGGAAGGCGTTTTCGCGAGAGGGGACAGGCGCCTGGGCCCGGTCCTACGGGACGCCTGGGAGCGCGGCGCGCGCTTCGACAGCTGGACGGACTTTTTCCGTTTCCCGGCCTGGGCGGCGGCGTTTGAGGCCGCGGGCGTCGATCGAGCCGACTATCTCGGGCTCCTCCCCCTGGACGGCGAGCTGCCCTGGGACCATCTCCTGACCGGCGTCCGGAAGGAATTCCTTCGGGAGGAGTACGAAAAAGCCCTCCGCGGGGAACCGACGCCCGCCTGTTTTGATACGACGTGCGGACGCTGCGGAGGATGCGAGTATCCGGCGGACCTCCAGCGGGTCCACGCCGCTAAAATCGAAACGGCCGAATTGGAGTGCGCCCCCCTGGGGCGGAAGACGGAGTCCGTCCACCGCTACCAGGCCGTCTATGCCAAGGAAGGCCCGGCCCGGTTTTTCGGCCACAACGACCTGCTGAACGTGCTGCAGAGGGCGTTCAAGCGGGCGCGCGTCGAAGTCCTCTACTCGGAGGGATTCCATCCCAAAATGCGGATGTCGTTCGTACCGGCCCTCCCGCTGGGCATGGAGGGCCGCGAGGAAGCCTTCGAATTCAAGACGGCCACCGAATACGGCGAAGAGGAATTTGTGGGTGCCCTCAACCGGGCCGTCCCGCCGGGGATCGCGTTTTCAGTCCTGAAGAAGCTCGATTCCTCCGCCCCCCGGCTGAACGATCGGCTTGCGGCCATGGTGTATTCCTTCGACCTGGGCGCGCCGCCGGTCCGTGCAGCCTTGGACGCGAAGCGGAGCGAAAGGAGCCTCCCCGGCGACGATGCGGACACGGCCGAGGCACTGGTCCGCGAACACCTCGCGGCCAGGAGCGAGCTGCTCCGGGATCTCCATGTCGACAGGGGGGCCGGCCGGGTCGTGTTCACGATCGCCCATACGCCGGTCAAGCCCCTCCGGCCCCAGGACGTCGTGGAAGCGGTCTTCGGCGTCCCCAAGGCGGTCCATATCCTCGTTCGTGAACGGATCCTCTATAAATAACGGAGGGTTGTTCGGGGAAGAGGCTCCCGCATCGGTCGCGAGTCCCGAGTCCCGAGTCAGGATTGACAGTTTTCACGGTTTTTTGATAAAGTAGGGCAACATTTTTTTGATTTTTGCAGAGAAGGAACGCTGGAACGGAAGGAGTCAGGATGATCGACTATAATCTGACCGAAGAACAGATCGCGCTGACCGAAATGGCCCGGGAATTCGCCAAGAACGAGTTGGCCCCGAACGCGGCCGAATACGACCAGAACCACGAGTTTCCCTGGGAAATCATGAAGAAGGCGTTCGATGCCGGATTCATGACCTGCGATATCCCCGAAGCTTACGGCGGCGGCGGGGTGAGCAATTTCGACATGGCCCTGATCAGCGAGGAGTTGTCGACGGGCTGCGCGGGCATGTTCACGAGCATCATGGCCGTGTCCTTGGGCACCACGCCCATATGCCTGTTCGGCTCCGAGGAGCAGAAGAAGAAGTTCCTCGTCCCGCTCTGCAAAAAGATGACCCTGGCTTCCTACTGTCTCACCGAACGGGAATCCGGCTCGGATGCGGGTTCGATCAAGACCAAGGCCCTCAAGGATGGGAACGACTACGTCCTCAACGGCTCGAAATGCTTCATCACCAACGCCGGGGTCGCCGAGCTCTTCGTCGTGTTCGCTAAGACTTCGCCCGCGAAGGGGGCCCGGGGCATGAGCGCCTTCATCGTTTCCAAGAACACGCCGGGCCTGTCGATCGGAAAGGTCGAGGACAAGATGGGCCACCGCGCTTCGAACACCGCCGAGATCTTCTTCGAGGACTGCCGCGTCCCGGCCGAAAACATTCTCGGAAAACCGGGCATGGGCTTTATCATCGCCATGAAGACGTTCGACAAGACGCGGTCCTCGGTCGGCGCCGCGGCCGTGGGCATCGCCCGGGCGGCCATGGAGCACGCCATTGCCTACGCCAAGACCCGCCGCCAATTCGGCAAGCCCATCGCCCTTCACCAAATAACTCAGGTCAAGATCGCCGACATGGCCATGGAAATCCAGGCCGCCCGGCACCTGGTCTGGCATGCCGCCTGGCTGCACGACCAGGGAAAGCCCTGCAGCAGGGAATCGGCCATGGCCAAGTGCTTCGCCACCGACGTGGCCATGCGGGTGACCACCGAGGCCGTGCAGATCTTCGGCGGCTACGGCTACATGCGGGAATACCCGGTCGAAAAGCTCATGCGCGACGCCAAGCTCCTCCAGATCTACGAGGGTACGAACGAAATTCAGCGTCTGATCATCGCCAACGAGACGATCGGCCCGGTCAAAGAATAATCAGCACGGCGTCCGCGACGACCGGGTCGACCGGGGCCCCGGGCTTTGCCCGGGGGTCCACTTCCGCCGTACTCGCCCGTGGCTTAGATCCACGGGCGAGTGGCGAGCCGAAGGCTCGTCCCTTGACGGACGTCTCCTCCTCGGGAAGAAAGGGGAAGGAGTCTGTCCGTGGATGACCGTCGGGTGGGGCGAGGACGGCTTGGACCGTGGTGAAGAGAAGGGGGGCTCCAGGGGATCGGCCCCCGGGCCACGGCGGCCGGGGCCGCCTATTCGGAGAAGTACTCCGGGACCAGGCCCAGCGTTTCCACCCCGGCGGCCTTGCAGAGGTCGATCAGGTCCACGACTTTGCTGTAAGGGACCTTCGCGTCGGCCCGGATGAAGATGGTCTTGTCGGCCTTGGTCGCATAGATGCGCCGGAGCTCATCGCCGGCCGTCTTGAAATCGGGGTAGTTGTCTTTCTGGATGTCGATGGTCAGGTCTTTCTTCAGCGTGATCACGATGAGGCTCGAGGACTGGGCCCCGGAGGTGTCGGACGAGGTTTCGGGAAGCTTGACATCGATGCCCTTTTGGACGAGAGGCGTGATGACCATGAAGATGATCAGCAGGACGAGGAGAATGTCGCACAGAGGAACGACATTGGGTTCAGCTGTAGCCATTTATAGCCTCCTTAAATTGGTCCGATCAGGATGCCATTGTAGGACATTTCCGTTCGATCTGTCAATGTGCTTATCAAATTTCCGGGCTTTCGGGCCCGCCTCACGCCTCCCCGAATTCGGGCGGAACGAATCCCGGGTCTGACGCGGAGACCGGCCGGCCTTGGACGGTGTAGCGGCCCCGAGCCAGGACGCGATAGGCGCGCCGGGCGGTTTCGATGATGATCAAGATAAGGCAGATCATGATGACGGCGGTCAGAGTGATGTTGATGACCCCGAGCGATGTCTTCCCCGCGACGGAGAGCATGGGCAGGTAGTTGTCGAGGATGTTCAGGAGGCCGGCGTAGAGGGTGGCGGTCGACACGAAGGCGAGAGGAATGAGGCTGACCCAGAGGTAGCGGACCTTCCCGGCGTTGATGATGGCCGCGGACGCGACGGCGAGGGCCACGCCGGCCAGAAGCTGGTTGGCCGTGCCGAACATCGGCCAGATCGTGCCGATGTTCCCCGTCCAGATGAAATAGGCCCAGGCGAAAACGACCAGCGATGTCGAAAGGAGGGCGCCCGGCAGCCAGTGGGTCCGCTCGAACGGCTTGTAGATCCGGCCCCCGAACTCCTGGACGAGGAACCGGGCGATGCGCGTCCCGGCGTCGATCGTAGTCAGGATGAACAGGGCCTCGAACATGATGGCGAAATGGTACCAGTAGGACATCAGCTTGCGCAGGCCGGGGATGCCGGAGAAGATCTGGGCGAACCCGACGGCGAGCGAGACGGCGCCGCCCGGCCGGCCGACGACGTTTTCGCCGACTTCGGCCGAGAGGGCGGTGATGTTCACCGCCGGGATCCCGAGGGCGGCGAACTTATCGGGCGTGAGGTTGATGGCGAAATAATCGCCCGGATGGAGCGAACAGGCGGCGATCAGGGCGATGACGCTGACCACCGATTCGACGAGCATCGCCCCGTAGCCGATCATGCGCGCGTCCGACTCCTTCATGATCATCTTCGGGGTCGTCCCCGACGACACGAGCGCGTGGAAGCCGGAGATCGCCCCGCAGGCGATGGTGATGAACAGGAAGGGGAAGAGCTGCCCCGGAATGATCGGCCCGTTGCCGTGGACGTAGGGCGTGAAGGCCGGCATCTTGAGCGAGGGATGGACGACGAAGATGCCCACGATCAGGGCGATGACGGTCCCGATTTTCAGATAGGAGCTGAGGTAATCGCGGGGCGTGAGCAGGAGCCAGACGGGAAGGACCGAGGCCAGGAAGCCGTAGACGGCGATGGCCAGGGTGATCCCCTGGCGCGAGAGGGTGAAGACCGAGGCCAGGGAGGAGTGGGCGACGGTATTGCCGAAGATGACCGCGGCGAAAATGCCGATCACCCCGATGACACTGGCTTCCTTGATCCTGCCGGGCCGGATCTTGTGCATCCACAGGCCGACGAAGATGGCGATCGGGATGGTCATGCCGATGGTAAACGTCCCCCAGGCGCTTTCGGCGAGGGCGTTGACCACGGCCAGCCCCAGCCCGGCCAGGGCGACGATGATGATGATCAGGATGGCGATCGAGGCCACGGCCCCGGCGAGCGGGCTGACCTCGCGGCGGGCGATCTCGGCCAGGGATTTCCCCTTGCGGCGGATGGACGCGACGAGGATCAGGAAATCGTGCACGCCGCCGGCGATGACCGCGCCCAAAAGCATCCACAGGAGTCCCGGCGCATAGCCGTATTGTGCGGCGAGCACGGGGCCGATCAGGGGGCCCGCGCCCGAGATGGCGGCGAAATGGTGGCCGAAGAGGACGAATTTGTTGGTTGGGTAGTAGTTCTGGCCGTCGCCCATCGTCATGGCCGGAGGGAGCTTGAGGTCGTTCAGGGTCAGGACCTTGGCCGCCAGAAAGGCGCTGTAATAGCGGTAGGCGAGGGCGAAGAAGAGGATCGCGACGAGGATGATGGGCACCGAGTTCATGGGAGCCTCCCCGGGCGCCTCGTCACTTCAGGGTGTCGTAGGCTTTCTTGTTGTTGTTCGTCTTAAAGACGAGAAGGGCGTTCCCCTGGCCGGCCGAGCTGCCATAGCTGTAGTCGACGTCGATCACGGCGTTGCCCAGGAGGGCCCCGATCTCGGCGCCCGCGCCGATCCGGTCGCTGATTTCGACGGTGATCACGCTGTTCGTCTTGACCTTGTATCCCAGGGCGCGAAGCGACGTCTCGGCCTTCTTGTTGTTTGAGGTGAGGAGGAGAAAATGGCCTTTGTCCTCCTGCGTGTAGACGGACAGGGCCCGGAGATTGACGCCGGCGTTGGCCAGGGTGCCCAGGACGCGGCCCAGGATCCCGGGCTCGTTGGGCGTGACGACGTGGAGCTCGGTTTCGATGTTGACGTTATGCACCTTCGGTCTCCTTCACAAGTTGCTCATTATAGCAGAAGGGGAAACGTCAAGGAAGAGGGAGCCGCCGGTTCAAATTCTCCAATTGCGGCGGCGGCGTTTTTTATGGAACAATGGTCGCATGGACAAGCGTCGGATCTCGGCCATGGTCATCGGGACGGTCCTCTGGATCGGAGCGGCGAACTTGGGAGTACCGGCTGGCGCGGGGGTACAGGCCGCTTCGAACGGAGCGGGGGAGGACGGCCCGTCCCTCCGATCCCTACGGCTGTCCGGCCCCCAAGGCGTCGCGACGGAGATCGCGGGAGGCCTGCTCTCGGACGGGTCGCGCTTCGATCTGCCCGCCGCCTGGCCCCTGTTCACGCTCCTCGTCGACGGCGCGAAGAAACCCTCCACCGCCTTGCCCTCCGGCCTGAGCCTGTCCGTGTCGGTCGATCCGGCGTTCCGGCCCGGCGCCAAACTGAATATCGTCTTTCGGAACGTCTCGGGGGCGAAGATCAAACTCGAAAATCTCGTCCCGCTCGGCGAGGGGGGTGACCGGACGTATATCACCGCCGGACTGCCGAACGCTCCGCCCCACCAACTCAGCCGTACCCAGATCTTCCGCCCCGGCTCGAAGCCCGTGGGCGTCGTCCTGCCGGACAACGCCTGGCACCTCGGCTTCGCCTCCGTCGACGCGCCCGGCGGCCCGACGCTCACCGCCCTGGCCCGCCGGGTCAAATCGGAAAAGGCCGCTCTCAGCCGCTGGGCGGCGATACTCGAGCCGGGCGGCTCGCTGGAATACGCCCTCTATGCCGAAGCGCATCGCGGCGGGTGGCGCCGGGGGCTGGAGATCATGTTCCGGGAGCGCTTCCTCTACGACCTCGCCCGTTTCGACGACACTCTGTTCCGGCGGCCCGACCTGGCCTGGATCCGCCGCGCCTACATCATGCTCCTCCAATTCGCCTGGGACCATAGCTACTACGACAACGCGGTCGGCCGCACCGCCTATGACGAGACCCTGACCGCCTGGGACAAGCTCCTCGGCCCCGTGGACATCTACACCCTTTGGCCGACGTGGCCGCGGCTCGGCCTCGACGAACGCAACCAGTGGGACATGTACCGCGACCTGCCGGGCGGGCTGGCCGAGCTCCGCCGCCAGGCCGACGTGGCCCACCAGCGGGGCAAGAAATATTTCATCTCCTACAATCCCTGGGACGAGAGCACCCGCCGCGAAGACCATCTGGCCGGCATGGAGGCCATGATCCGGACGGTCGGCGCGGACGGCGTCGTCCTCGACACTCGGGGCGATTCGAGCCGAGAGTTCCAGGCCGCGGCCGACCGGGCCCGACCCGGCGTCATCATGTACAGCGAGGGGATGGCGGTGCCCAAGGACATGCCGGGGATCATCGCGGGCCGCGTCCACGACGCCCTGTTCATGCCGCCGCCCCTGAACCTCAACAAGTTCATGAAGCCCGATTTCGCCATCTTCCGCGTCCTGCAGCTCGGCGAAGGCGAATTCCATCGCGAGGCGGCCGTGGCCTTTTTCAACGGCTACGGCTCCGAGATCAACACCATGCGGCCGGGCCGGCCGGACTGGATCGAGGACAACCTCCGCTACCTGGGGCGGACGACCAAGGTCCTGCGCGAGAATTCCTCGGCCTTCCTGGACCCGGCGTGGCAGCCGCTCGTTCCCGTCCTCGAGGACGGGCTGTGGGCGAACCGGTGGAGCGTGGAGGGGAAAACCGTCTACACCGTCTTCAACCTGAGGCCCGAAGGCTTCCGCGGCCCGTTCATCGAGGCCCCCGTGCCCGCCGGCTCGCATCTCGTGAGCTTGTGGAACCACGAAGAACTCAAGCCGACGGAACGCGGCGGCCGGACCTATGCGCCGGTCGACGTCGCGGCTTTCGACGCGGCCCGCCTGGGGACGCGGCTCGAGGGGAGCGTCGATTGCGTGGCCGTCCTGCCCGAGCTCCTGAGCGTAGCGCTCGATGGGGAAATCCTGAGCGTGGCCGCGCTCCGCGCCCCGGTCGGAAGCCGGATCGTGGTGACCGCCGGCGATCCTTCTTACGGCGCGCATTCCGAAACTTACGGGACCGGGGCCCGGACGATCGCCCTCCACGAGCCGTTCGGCTTCCGCGACGAAAAGTTCGGGGTCCAGCTTTTCGACGGCGGGGGCGAGCTCCTCGATGAGCGCGTCGTCCGCATCGCCCGCGGCATTCCGCGCCTTGTGTCCAAAGTGGAACGGACGCCCCTCGCCCCGACGGCGCCGGACGGGATGGTCGAAATTCCGGCAGGGACGTTCGGTTTCAAGACCGCCGGGAACCCCGACGACGCCAATCCGGTCATCCCATATCCGGATACGATGAAAGCCCGGACCATCCGGATGCCGCGGTTCTTCATGGACCGCGGCCCCGTGACCAACGCCCAGTTCGCGGCATTCCTGAAGGCGACGGGATATGCCCCCGGGGATACCGCCAACTACCTCAAGCATTGGACGGACGGCCGGTCGCCGGCGGGTCTCGAGAACCATCCCGTCGTCTGGATCGATCTCCAGGACGCCCGGGCTTACGCCCGCTGGGCGGGCAAGCGCCTGCCGACCGAGGCCGAGTGGCAGTACGCGGCCCAAGGAACGGACGGCCGCGCCTACCCCTGGGGTCCGAAAATGGAGGCGGGGCGCTGCAACAACAAGCTCAACCACACCACGCCGGTAGATGCGTTTCCGGGCGGCGCCAGCCCCTTCGGCGTTCTGGACATGGTCGGCAACGTCTGGCAGATCATCGACGACATCTACGACAACGGCGCCTACACCTATGCGATCATCCGGGGCGGGAGCTTCTACGCGCCCGAAAAGAGCGAATGGTACGTCAAGAGCGGGCCCTTGGCCGCGGACCGCGTCCAGATCCTGCTGCTCATCGCTTCCGGCCTCGACCGCAATGCGACCGTCGGATTCCGGTGCGTGAAGGATGCAAGGTGAGAAAATTGTCAAGGAGTTTCTTGCGATTTCCGCTTGACAAGCGCCAAAAAATTGATAAACTGGAGCTAGATTGTTAATCTTCAAACAAATCAGGGAGCGCATTTTCCGGTAAAAAGGAGTCCCGCATGAAAGGCAAAAAATTATTCTGCATCCTGGTGATGTTCATCCTTGTCCTCTCGGTTGCGTCCTTCGCCGCGACGCATAAGCTGACGCGGATCGGGGTCAATACCTTCGCCCGGATTCGGGGCAACGTCCCGACCGCCGAGGTCATGAAGACCATCGCCCAGAATTACGCCGGCGACATCAAGATCGGTCTGGACAAGGTCGGCCAGGGGGATATGTATCTCCCGTTCATCGAACAACTGAAGGCGGCCACGTTCGTCGACAAGTCGATCCCCGTCGGCGACAAATTCGTCTGGATGTTCTTCCGGGTCAACGGCAAAGTGCAGGTCTGGGAGGACGTGGAATGGGCCGGCCAAAAGCCCCTCGACGTTTTCTCTTTCAGCGTGACCAAGGACAACAAGGTCTACGAATACGTCATCCCCAAACCCTGCGGCAACATCGCCCTCTACAAGGTCACCGACGTCAAGGTTCCCCCCCCGCCGGCGACCTGCAACCTCGTTGTCTCGCCCGCCAAGGCGAACATCAACGAGCCCATCACCGTCGACATGACCGGGACGAAGAACGCCACGGCCATGGACGTCGAGGTCTTCACCGCCCAGGGGACCAAAGTCGGCGCGCACTCGTTCACGCCTACCGCGATGAAATGGCAGACGACATTCGACAAGCCGGGCGAGTACGTGTTCAAAGCCAAGGCCGTCAACGCCGACGGCGTCGCTTCGACGAACCTCTGCCAGGCCAAGACCTACGTCAACTTCCCGCCGGTCTGCAAGCTGTGGATGTCGTGCCTGCCCTGCGATGACTACGTCGGGCGGCCGATCACCTTCGACGTTTCCGGCTCGACGGATGCCGACGGCCAGATCGGGAAGGCCAGCTTCCAGATCACCGACGAGGCCGGCAACGTGGTCGACAGCTTCACCAAGACCGAGAAGCCCTTCGTCTGGGAAAAGGTCTTCAAGAAGGCCGGGAAGTACACGGTCAGCGTCATCGTCTTCGACGACATGGGCGCGGCCTCCGGCGCCGGCGATCCCTGCAAACTCGCCTTCGAAGTCACGCAGAAAAGGTTCTTCTTCCTCGCCGAATTCGGCGGCCTGTTGGCCCGCGGCACGTACACCGGGTACGTCTTCGGCCGGCTGGGCCTGTTGTACAGCCTCGCCCCCGACGCGCTCGACCTCATCGTCCGGGCGGGCGGCGCGGTCCCGACCCCGGGCGCGCCCTGGAAGTTCATTTGGATGGCCGACGCCCTTCTGAACCTCCACCTCGGCGATGCGGCTTATATCGACGGCGGCCTCGGCTACAGCAGCCAGGAGAAACTGGAACGCAAGGGCGGCATCGATCTGATCGGCGCCTTCGGCGTGAACCTCTTCAACAACTACACTTCGGCCGGGTCGATCTTCGCCGAAGTCCGGGTGCCGGTCATCACCGCCGACCGCGACTGGGACAACCACCACAAGCTTCTGTTGGGCTTCCGCTACATCTTCTAAGCTCTCGCCCGAAACCGCGAAGGCCGGGGACCGATCCCCGGCCTTTTTTTTATGGCCGAGGGGGACCGCTTGTGTCCCGGCCGGAAAACCCATACAATTCGGGCATGAAGATCGCCCTCATCGGCGCGGACGGCCAGCTCGGAAGCGACCTCCTCCGGGCGCTGTCGGACCACGACGTCGTCCCCCTGTATTTTCCCGCCTTCGATGTGACCCGGCCGGACGAGGTCCGGGCGGAATTCGCCGCCATGAAGCCCGGGGTCGTCATCAACACGGCGGCCTTCCACCGGGTCGACGAATGCGAGGACCAGGCCGCCGAGGCGTTCCGGATGAACGCTTTCGCCGTCCGGGACCTGGCCCGGATCTGCCGGGACCTCGACGCGACGCTCGTCCACTTCAGCACCGATTATGTCTTCGACGGCCGGAAGACCGAACCTTATGTCGAGGACGATCCGCCGTTCCCCCTCAGCGTCTACGGGGCGTCCAAGCTCGCCGGGGAATATTTCCTCCGGGCCCTCACGGACAAGCACATCCTGATCCGCACCTGCGGCCTCTTCGGACTGGCCGGCTGCCGGGAGAAGGGGATGAACTTTGTCGAGGCCATGATCCGCCTCGCCGGTCAAGGGGGCCCTATCCGGGTCGTGGATGACCAGTGGGTGACGCCCACGTCGAGCGAAGAGCTCGCCGTCCGGATCGCCGCCCTTCTCGCGCGCGGCCGCACCGGCCTCTTTCACCTGACCAACGAGGGGCGGTGCACCTGGTTCGGATTCGCCCGGGCTATTTTCGAACTGCTCGGAAAGAGCGTGGACCTCCGGCCGGTCGATTCCCGGACGTTCGGCTCCAAGGCCCGCCGGCCCGCGTTTTCGGTCCTGGAGAACCGGCGGGCCAAGGAGATCGGGCTCCCGGAGTTTTCGGACTGGCGCGACGCCCTGCGGGATTACCTGCGGAAGAAGGGGATGCTCTAAGGCCGTCCGATCCGGGCGACGATGTCGTCCGGCATGGCCGAAACCGTTCCGCTCTTGTTCACGGCGACATGAACGGTGGTGCCCTGGGCGATGAGCCCGGTCCCATCGAGGGTCCGGAGCTCGTAGGCGAACGTCGCTTTCTTGGGGGAGAGAGTGCGGAGGGCGGTCCGGACAAGGAAGCGGTCGTCGTAGCGCAGGGGCCGCCGGTAGCGGCAGAATGCCTCGGCGACGACCAGGAAGACCCCCCGCTCCTCGATCTCCCGGTAGGACAGCCCTTTGCGCCGGCAGAACTCGGTCCGGCCCATCTCGAACCAGTCGAAATAGACCCGGTTATGGGCGACGCCCATCCGGTCGGTTTCGGAATAGCGGACGCGGAGCTCGATTTCGTCGGTGGGAAAGGGGAGCGGCGCGAGAAGGTCTTTATTCGGAGAGCTTGCCGAGCTTGGCGAGTTCGTCATTGTAATATTTCCGGTAGAGGATCTCCCACTCCCGGCTGCCCTCTTCGATGACTTTCTTCTGGGATTGGATCTTCTCGATGGCCCGCTTGTCGAGCGTTTCGTAGAGGCGCATCTCCTCTTCGATCGATTTGACGATGCACAGCCGGATCTCGTTCGGGTCGTCCAGGAACTCGACGCGGTCGTTTTTCGTCAGGGCCTCGAGAATCCTCTTGGACAGGAAATTGATCTTTTCGCGCGACAGACGGTTGCTCACAGGACGATATTCCTTTCCTTGGCCAGCTTGGTCTTGATCATGCGGAACATCGTCTGATATTCGAGGTTCTCCCGGCGGATCTTCTCCATGTGCTTGCCGAGGAGCTCGCGGACTTCCTGGTCGAGCTGGTCCTCCTTCTGGAATTCCTCGGTGATCAGGGAGATCAATCCTTCGAGAAGCGAGGTTTTTTCCTCGAGCAACACCTTGCCCTCCTTCAGCAGATTGCGGAGGATGAGAAATCCCAGGTGTTCGATTTGATTCTTGTTCAGCCTCATAACTAAAATAAAATACACCATCGAGGTCGAAATTTCAAGGACGGAGTATGAAAAACTTTACAAGAGGACGAGAAACGGGGCGAACAGGGCGGGCGGAGGGGCGGGCCGGGCGAGCGCCAGGAGCGTGCCGTCCGGCCCGAACAGGCGGACATCCTCCGTGCCGGGCGGGAATAGGGCCGGTCCGGGCGACCTCGGGGTCAGGTGGTCGGGCCCGATGGATCGCCCGTCCTTCATCCGCCGGGCGCCTTCGTCCGTGAGGTCGTAGCGGGGCAGCCCGGGGAGAAGCGCCTCGAGAGGGCGGAGGAAGACGGCGGCGTCGCCCCGGGCGTGGAGGTCTCCGATTTCCTCGAGGGAAAGCGCCGCGGCCAGGGAAAAATCCCCGACTCGGGTCCGGACGAGCTCGGTGAGGTGGCCTCCGCATCCCAAGGCCGCGCCGAGGTCGTGGGCCAGGGACCGGATGTACGTGCCGGACCCGCAGTCGGCCCGGAAGTCCAGGAAAGGCGGATCGTAACTCCGAAGCTCGAATGCGGAGATGGCGACCGGCACGGGCGTCGGTTCGACGGCCTTCCCGCGGCGGGCATAGGCATAGAGGGGTTTCCCCTCGAGCTTCTTCGCCGAATAGACGGGGGGCCGCTGGAGGATTTGCCCCTCGAAGGATTTCATGGCCGTCCGGAGGGCGTCGGAACCCGGCAGACGGTCGGTTTCCGGGCTCGTGGGCCGGCCTTCGCGGTCGTAGGTGTCGGTCGCGAAGCCGAGGCGGATCCGGCCCTCGTAGGATTTGTCGAGCTTGCTGTAATACGGGAAGAACCGGGTCGCCTTGCCGGCCGCGGCGAGGAGGAGGCCGGTGGCCAGGGGGTCGAGCGTCCCGAAATGGCCGATCTTCTTCTGGCCGAGGACCTTCCGGAGACGGGCGACGACGTCATGGGACGTGGGTCCGGAGGGTTTGCGGACGAGGAGGAGGCCGTCCATCGGTCAGGCGGACGCGGGCGGCGTCCCCCCGGGCCGGGCGGAGAGGAGGCCGGCCACGGTCTCGGGGACCTCGCGGACGAGCCGCTCGTAGGGTCCGTAGACGGTGAAGCCCGCGGCGTGGGCGTGGCCGCCCCCCCCGAAGTGCTCGGCGATGGCGGCCGCGTGGGCGTCGCCCTTGGAGCGGATGCTCACCCGGAACACCTCCGGCTCCATCTCCTTGAAGAAGAGGACGGCCTGAACGCCTTTGATCGAGCGCGCGTGGGTCGTGATGTCCTCGGTGTCGACCTCGAGGAGGTTCACGGCCTGGAGGTCGCGCTTGAACATGCTGATGACCGCGATCGTCCCGTCCGCGCGCATGTCGAGCGTGGAGAGGACCTGGCCGAGGAGCTTGATCTTCCCGGGACAGGTGTTGTGATAGAGGGCCTCGCTCGTCTTGATTGGATCCGCGCCCGCGAGGACGAGCCGGCGGCAGGCCTCGAAAGCCCGGGCCGTGGTGTTGGAGAACTGGAACGAGCCCGTGTCCGAGACGATCGCGCAGTAGAGGAGGCCGGCGATCCGGGGCGTGATCCGCATCGGGAGCTTTTCGCACAGATCGAGGGCCATGTCGCCCACGGCGGACGCGTGGGGATCGACCCAATTGATGTCGGCGTAGAAGTCGTTCGAGTAATGGTGGTCGATGTTGATCTTGAAATACCCGGCCAGGTGCTCTTGGCCCGACCGGGACACGTCCGCGCACTCGAGAAGGATGACGGCGTCGTAGCCCTGGGCGGGGATCTGCCCGATCGTGATCCGGGCGCAGTCGGGGAAGTGGGAGAAGGGGAAGGGCGTCTTGTCCTTGTTGACGACGATGACCTCTTTGCCCATCTCCTCGAGGGCGAACGCCAGGGCAAGGGCCGTGGACAGGGAATCGCCGTCGGGCCGGAGGTGGGCGGTGATGGCCAGGCGCCGGCAGTCCGCGATCTTGCGGACGATCATGTCAAGGGGCGGGGCGCTCATTCTTCTTGCTCGGTCCAAGGATCCGTTCGATCCGGTCGTTCAGCTCCGCGCTCGGATCGAGGGTGAAAAATAGCACCGGATTATACTTCAATTTGACCGAGGAGGCAAGAATTCTGCGGATCGTTCCCGCGCGCTGTTCGAGCCGGGTCACCACGCCCGCCGGATCATCGGGGCCGTAGGCGCTGACGTAGACCCGGGCGGACTTCAGGTCGGCCGGGACGTCGACCCGGGTCACGGTGACGAGGTCGCCCGTTTCGCCCCGGAGCTCGTCGATGAGGATCCGGCTGAGGGCCTCCTGGAGGAGGCTCGCGATCCGCTTCTGGCGCCGGCTTTCGTCCCGCATCGCGTCCCGCCGTCAGTAGTAGCGGATCTCCGCGTTCAGGAGCTCGCCGTTGAGGTGGCCGAGGACGTCGTCCCGGATCTTGGCCAGGACCTGTTCGACGAGGGCCTGCTGGCCGCTCAGGGCGGCCACGCCGATCTTCGCCCGCTGCCAGGTGTCCTGGAAATCGAGCTCGGCCACGGCCACGTTGTGCCGCTGCCGGATACGGTCCTTGATGCTGGCCAGCTCCCGGCGCTTGTCCTTGAGGGAGCGGGCGTGGGGGAAATGGAGGTCGAGCTCGAGATAGCCGATGATCATGGGGGCGCTCCGCCGCCCGGCGTCAGACCGGGAGGACCTTCTCGGTGATGTATGCCTCGATCACGTCGCCTTCCTGGACGTCCTTGAACGAGGCCAGGCCGAGGCCGCACTCGTAGTCCTTCTTGACCTCGTTCACGTTTTCCTTGACGTGCCGGAGCGAGGCGAGCTTGCCCTTGTGGACGACCTCCTTGCCCCGAAGGACCCGGATCTCCGCGTTCCGCGTGATCCGGCCCTCGACGACGTAGCAGCCGGCGATGACGCCGACCTTCGGGATCTTGAAGATCTTCCGGACCTGGGCCCGGCCGAGGAACGTCTCCTTGATCACGGGCTCGAGCAGCCCGGCGACGGCTTTCTTGAGGTCGTCGGTGAGCTGGTAGATGATCTTGTAGGCCCGGATCTCGACGCCCTCCTTCTGGGCCCGCTCCTGGATCTTGGGGCCGGGCTTCACGTTGTAGGCGAGGATGATCGCGTTCGAGGTCGAGGCGAGGAGGATGTCGGATTCTGTAATCGTCCCGGTCGCGGCGCTGATGATCTTGATCTTGACCTTCTCGGTGCCGAAGGAGGGGATGAGCCCGCTCAGGACTTCGACCGAGCCCTGGACGTCGGCTTTGAGGACGAGGGGCAGCTCCTTGAATCCGCCGTCCTCGATCTTCTTGAAGAGGTCGTCCAAGGTGACGTGGGCCGGCTTCGGGGCCTCGGCCCTGGGGGCGCGAGTGAGCCGGTAGGCGGCCACGGCCCGGGCTTCCTCCAGGGTGTTCAGGACCTGGAAGAAATCCCCGGCCTGGGGGACGTCGGCGAACCCCAGGATCTCGACCGGCACGGCCGGGCCCGCGGTCTTGAGCATCTTGCCGTTCTCGTCGTTGAGAGCCCGGACCCTACCGAAGGTCGTGCCCGAGAGGAACGCCTCGCCGACGGCCAGGGTCCCGTTCTGGATGACGACCGTCGCCAAGGGCCCTTTCTTGGCGTCCATGCGGGCCTCGAGGACGACCCCCTGGGCCTTGCCCTTCGGATTGGCCTTGAGCTCGAGGACGTCGGCCAGGAGAAGGATCATCTCCAGGAGTTCGACGATGTTCTTCTTTTCCTTGGCCGAGATCGCGACGCTGATGACGTCGCCGCCCCATTCCTCGATGAGAATGCCGTCCTTCTGAAGCTCGCGTTTGATCTTGTCGGGGTTGGCCTCGGGCTTGTCGATCTTGTTGATGGCCACGATCATCGGCACGCCCGCGGCATTGGCGTGGTTGATGGCCTCGCGGGTCTGGGGCATCACCCCCTCGTCCGCCGCCACCACGAGGATGACGATGTCGGTCACCTTCGCCCCGCGGGCGCGAAGCTGGGTGAAGGCCTCGTGGCCCGGCGTGTCGATGAACGTGATCCAGCGCTTGTTGAACAGGACGCGGTAGGCGCCGATATGCTGGGTGATGCCGCCCGATTCCTTGTCCACCAGGTTCGAGGACCGGATGGCGTCGAGGAGGGTGGTCTTGCCGTGGTCGACGTGGCCCATGATGGTCACGATCGGCGAGCGGGTGATGAGGTCGGCTTTGTGGCTCTCGGCCTCGAGCCGCATCGCCTTCTCGATCGAGACGGGCTCGATGACGATCCCCAGGACGGCCGCGACCTTGGCCGTGAGGTCGTCGTCAATGACGTCGTTGACGCTCAGCCGGAAGCCGCGGGCTTCGAGCTTGTCGAGGATGTCCTTGGGCCGGGCCTTGAGCTTCTCCGCCAGGTCCTTGACCGTCGCGCCTTCCCGCAGGAGGACGGGGGGCTTGGGCTTATTGGGGTCTTTGGCCGGTTTCGCCGTTTTGGTTGTTTTGGTGTCCGTCACGGGCGGTTCCTTTTCTGTGGCATTGTCGTTATCAGGGCTGTTTGATGCCGATCTTCCACCCCACGAGCTTCGAGGCCAGCTTGACGTTGATCCCGCTCTTGCCGATGGCCAGGGCCATCTGGTCCGGGGCGACGATGGCCTGGAGCGTCTGCTCCGCCTTGTTCAGGATGAGGACGGATTCGATCCGGGCCGGGCTGAGGGCGGACTTCGCGTAGGCTTGGGTGTTGGCCGACCAGACGATGATGTCGATCTTTTCGCCGGCGAGCTCCTTGCTGATGGCCAGGATGCGGCTGCCTTTGACCCCGATGCACGCGCCGACGGGGTCCACGTCCCGCTCCTTGGAGAGCACGGCCACCTTGGACCGCTCGCCGGGCTGGCGGACGATGTCCTTGATCTCGATCGTCCCGCCGGCGATCTCCGGGACCTCGAGCTCGAGGAGCTTTTCCAGGAACTTGGGGGTCGAACGCGAGACGATCACCTGCGGGTCCTGGCCTTTGAAGCCCCGCTTGACCTGGATGATGACCGCCTTGATCTGTTCGCCGCGCTGGAAGTCCTCGTTGAAGAGCTTCTCCCGGAGGGGGAGGAGGACGTCGGTCTTGTTCACCTCGAGGACGAGGACCCCGCCCTCGAGGCGCCGGAAGATGCCCGTCACGATCTCGCCCAGGCGGGGGGCGAACTCGTCGTAGATCTTCTCCTGCTCCGCGTCGCGGACTTTCTGGAAAATGACCTGTTTCGCGGCTCGGGCGGCGATCCGGCCGAGGGTATCGGCAGGCAAATCGATCTCCAGGGCGTCGCCCAGGGCGGCGCCGGGGCTCAGAAGCTGGGCGTCGGTCAGATCGATCTCCCGGGCGGGATTTCCCGGGCACTCCACCACCTGCTTGAGGGCGCACATCCGCAGGTCGCCCTTCTCAGGCTTGAAGTGGACGTGGATGTCCTCGTCATGGGTGTAGTATTTCGCGGCCGCGACTTTGAGGGACTCCTCGATGGCGCTGATGATCACGGCGGTATCCACGCCGCGCTCCTTGCTCAGCTGTAAAATAGTATTCCAGACATTGATCTTCATGACATGGGCCTTCGTTGTCGCGCCGCGCGGACAGGCACCCGATTATAGCGGAATCAGGCTTGAGAATCAACCGAGCGCGGCGGGGCGGGGGGGAGCGACGAGGCGAGGCGCCTCGAACGCCAGGGCATCGCCCCGGAGGCTGTAGGGCCCGTAGCCCGTGATCCGGACCCGGACGAATCGGCCGACGGGGTCGTCCGGGGCGCGGAAATTGACGACCTGGTAGCCTTCGCTCCGCCCGGAGTAGACGGCTTCATCTTTGCGGCTCCGACCGGTCCCCAGGACCCGGATCGTCCGGCCGACGAACGTCCCGTGGAGCTCGGCCTGGATCGTCTTCTGAAGGGCTTGGACCTCGATGAGGCGCCGCCGCTTGACGTCGAGGGGGACGTCGTCCGGCAGCTTGGCGGCCGCGGTGCGGGGCCGGGGAGAATAGCGGAAGGAGAAGATATTGGAAAAGCGGATTTCGGAGAGAGCCGAGAGAGTCTCCCGGAACTCCTCCTCGGTCTCGCCCGGGAAGCCGACGATGATGTCCGTGCTCAGATGGATGTCCGGCATGGCCGCCCGGAGGAGGCGGATTTTCTCGAGATATTCGTCCCGGGTATACCCCCGCTTCATCCGTCCAAGAACGGCGGTCGAACCGGCCTGGAGGGGCAGATGGAGCTGGCGGCAGACCTTGGGAGAGCGGGCCATCGCCCGGACGATTTCCGGGCCGAAGGTCCGGGGATGGGAGGTGATGAACCGGATCCATTCCGGCCCCGGGACCGCAGCGGCCCGTTCGAGCAGGTCGGGGAATCCCGTCCCGGTCGCGGGGTCGCGGTAGATGTTGACGTTCTGGCCCAGGAACTGGATCTCGCGGTAACCGGCCTGGGCTAGGGCTTCGACCTCCTCCAGGACCGCGCGGAGCGGCCGGAATTTCTCGCGGCCGCGGGTGAAGGGGACGACGCAATAGGCGCAGAAGTTGTCGCACCCCTCCATGATCGTGACATAGGCGCTCACCCGGCTCTCGCGCAGGACCGGACGGCGCGCCTCCTCGTCCCAGTTTCGGGACCGGGAGGTGAGGACGCGCGCAAAGACGCGCCCCTGCGCGAGGCTCGGGGCCAGGGCTTCGGGCAGGCGCTGGTAGTTGTCGGGCCCGACGACGATGTCCACGAACGGCCGGCCGTCGATGAGGCCGTCGCGGTGGAGCTGGGCGACGCACCCGGCCACGGCGATGATCAGGCCCCGCTTTCTCTTCAAGGTCCGGAGCCGGCCAAGGTACGAATACAGCTTCTCCTCGGATTTTCCCCGGACGGCGCAGGTGTTAACGACGACGAGCCCGCTCTCCTCGACCGAAGCCGCCCGGCGGGCGCCCGCCGCGTCGAGGACCCCGGCGATGCGCTCGCTGTCGTTCTCGTTCATCTGACAGCCGAACGTTTCGATGTAATATGCGAGAGAGGTCAGATCGGCCATGGGACGGCCATTATACACGATTTCCGGAGCGGGGGCGGTCAGGCGCGGGCTTACAGGATCTCGTCCAGGATCTCGGCGGCGTGGCGGATGTAGCCGGCGCACAGGGTCTTGAACAGGTTCTTTTCCCGGGCGAGTTTCATCCCTTCCTCGGTGCCGAGGTCGAGGCCGAGCAGGCAGCGGCACTGGATCGAGCAGTGGAGGCCCTTGAATTTTTCGGTGAACCGGCGCATGAGGGCGTAGGTCCGCTCGCGGGCCTCGAGGTCCTCGGCCCGGGTCCGGCCGTGCTTGAGGCCGATCGCCATGAAGGCCCCGGTGACGGCGCCGCAGGCTTCGCCGAGATGGGCCATCCCGCCGCCGAAGGGCTGGGACAGCTTCAGCGAGGTGTCGCGGTCCAGGCCGAGGTCCCCGCTGAACGCGGTGAACACCGCCTGGGAACAACTGAAGCCCTCTTCGAACAGGGCCGCCGCGCAATCCGATTTTTTCATGGGTCCTCCTCCCTCCGGGGCCGGGCGCTAGGTCCGGCCCGCCTTCCCATTTCCGGCGTTGTGGCGGATCATGTCGCGCGCGCTTTCGAGCGCGGCCTCCGTGAGCCGGCTTCCGGCCATGAGCCGGGCGATCTCCTCGACCCGCTCCTCGAACCCGAGCTTTTTGACGGTGGTGAACGTCCGGTCCCGTTCGACCCGCTTCTCGATCTTGAAATGCCGGTCGGCGAACGAGGCGATCTGGGGCAGGTGGGTGATGCACAGGATCTGGTGCGTCCGGGCCAGGCTCCGCAGCTTTCGGGCGATGAACTCGGCCGTCTTGCCGCCGATGCCCGAGTCGATCTCGTCGAAGATCAACGTCTTCGGGCCGCTCTTCTCCTTGCCGACGGCCTTTAGGGCGAGCATGATCCGGGACAGCTCCCCGCCCGAGGCGATCTTGCGCAGGGGCTTGAGTTGCTCGCCCGGGTTCGGGCTGATGAGGAATTCGACCTTGTCGAATCCGGCGTCCTTCGCCCGCTCGGGCGCGTCCGCGGGCGCCGATTCGACCCGCACGTGGAATTGGGCCTTCTTCATCCCGAGCAGCCCGATCTCGCGCTCGATGGTCTTTTCCAGCTCCCGGGCCGCGGCCGTCCGGCGCGAGGACAGGTCCTGGGCCCGGGTAGCGTAGGCCGCGAACGCCCGACCGATCTCCTCCTCCACGGCGGCGAGCTTCTCCTGGATGCGGACGAGGTCCTCGGATTCGACCATGAGGGCGGCCAGGTGGTCCTGGATGTCCCGGATCTCCCCGCCGTATTTGCGCTTGAGGGATTCGATAAGGCTGAGCCGCTCCTCAACGGCTTCGAGCTTCTCGGGGGACATGTCCCGGCGGTCCTTGTATTTGGCCAGGGCGTCGGCGATCTCGCCGACGAGGATGACCATCGGCCCGAGCGACGCGTCCATCTCGACGAAGGCGGCGTCGAACGCCCCGAGCTCGGCGAGAGCATGCTTGAGCTTGGCCGTGAACCCGGTGAGCGAGGCGTCGCCGGTGTAGGTCAGGTCGAGCGCCTGATCGACGAGGGTCGAGATCTTCTCCGCGTTCTTGAGGATGTGCCGCTGGCCGCGGAGCTCCTCCTCCTCGTCGGGCCGCAGGCCGGCCTTTTCGATCTCGGCGATTTGGTGGCGGAGGAAGTCGAGGCGCTGGGTCCGGTCGCGCTCCTTTGCCGTCCATTCCGCCTTCTTCCTGGCCAGGCGGCGCAGGTCCTGGGCCGCCGCGGCCGTCTCGGCCCGCAGGGCGGCCGTTTCGGCGTACTGATCGAGGTAGTCGAGGTGGCTCTCGAGATGGAGGAGGAAGATATGGTCGTTCTGGCCGTAGACGTCCACGAGCCCGCCGGCGGCCTCCTTGAGCTTCTTCGCCGGGGTGAGGACGCCGTCGAAATAGATCCGGCCCGTTCCGTCCCCGGAGATCTGGCGCTGGATCGCGAGGTTGCCCTCGTCCTCCGCGGGGAGGGCCTCGTTTCGGGCCGGCGCCTCGGGCCGGTCGAAGATCGCCTCGACCGAAGCCTCGTCCCGTCCGGTCCGGACGAGGTCCGACGAGGCCTTCTCCCCGCAGACGAGGCGGATGCTCTCGATGATGATGGATTTGCCGGCGCCGGTCTCGCCGGTCAGGACCGAGAACCCGGCCTCGAGGTCGAGCCGGATGTCCTCGATCGTGGCCAGGTTCCGAATACGCAGAAACTTAAGCATGCCGCCGGTCGTTGGTTACTTGACGATCTTGATCGGGACGAGCGCTTTCTCCATGTTGATCCGGCCGTAGCCGACGAATTCGTCCTTGCCGGGATAGACGGACGCGTTCACGTCGTCGGACGAATACCGGATGATGGCCTGGATGTCGGCCACCTTGAGCGTGGGTTTCAGCCCCTTGAGCAGCGCGGCCAGCCCCGCGACGTGGGGCGCGGCCATCGACGTTCCCTGGCCGTAGGCGTAGGGGATGAATCCCGGCGGGGTCAGGGCCATGGGGTAGGGTGCCAGGATCCGATCCCCGGGCGCCGCGACGTCGATGTCGGAGCCGAAATTCGACCAGGAGGCTCGCTGGTCGTTGTAATCCGTGGCCGCCACGGCGAAGCAGTAAGGATGGTAGGCCGCCGGATAGCTGACCGCCGTGTTCGTGTTGCCCGCGGCCGCGGCGATGAAGATGCCCTTGTCGTAAGCGTATTTTACCGCGTCGCGGAGGGTTTGGCTGGGCGCGTCGGCGCCGAGACTGAGATTGATGACGGCCGCCCCGTTGTCGGCCGCCCAGACGATCCCCTGGGCGACGGTGTCCGTCAGGCCGTTGCCCGAAGCGTCCAGGACCTTCACCGGAAGGATCTTGGCGTTCCAAGCGACGCCGGCCACGCCTTCATCGTTGTCGGTCTCCGCCGCGGCGATGCCCGCGACCATTGTCCCGTGGCCATGGTCGTCGTTGGCGACGAGGTCGCTGTTGACGAAATCGCGGCCGTTCGAGACGACTTTGTTCTTCAGGTCGAAATGGTTGAGGTCCACCCCGGTGTCGACGATGGCGATGATGACCGTCGCTTGGCCCGTGGTCTCCTCCCAGGCCTGGGGGGCCTTGATGTCGGCGCTCGGCTTGCCCTGCGGGCTGCCGGGCACCTGGCCGATGACCTGCCCGGTGTTGGAGAGCGCGTACTGGTATTTGAACAACGTATCGTTGGGGGTCACCGCGATGCGGCAAAAAAAGTTCGGCTCGGCGTATTCGACGTCGGGATTCCGCCGGAAGGCTTCAACGGTCTCTTGGACCGTCGTCCCTCCGCCGATCCGGACGACGTAGACGTCGAGATGGGGAAGACGGGCGATCGCCTGGGTTTCGAGGGCCACGAGGGCCGCGGCTTTCATCAGGGAAGACGTGGCCGGCTTGAACTTGACGAGCACCTGGCCGGGCGCCCAACCGGGCGACGCCGGTTCCGCGAACGGGGCGGGGACGAAGCTCAAGCGGCCGATTTGTCCGGCGGGATGGTGGGCGGCAAGACTCAGAAGGACAACCGCCGCCGCGACGACGAATCCGGTCACCCGGGAGCGGGAAGGAAAGTTGGACATTCGGAGTGCCTCCTCGGTCAGAAGGATACGATCGCCTTGATCGAGCCGCCGAAATCGACTCCCAGGCCGCTCGCCGCGATCTTCTTGTAGGGGATGGCCGCGACCTCCCCCTTCAGGCTGAAATTGGGGAAGGGTTCGTAGACGATCCCGAAGGCCGCTCCGATGCTGCCCGCGCCCGCGATCTTCTTTTCTTCGGCGCCGGTCAGCTCCTGGACGGTCTCGTTCATCGTGTAGGTCCCCCAGAGCCGATTGTACGTGATCGCGAGATAGGGCGTCAGGTCCTGGTAGCCCGTATAGCGGACCACGGGGCCGGCCTGGACCCGCATCCAGGTCGCCTTTCCTACGGCTGTCCCGTTCTGGTTCAAATCGGTGATCATCAGGGATTTCGTGCTTCCCAGGGAGAAGACGTATTGGGCCTGGATTCCGATCTCAAAATCCCCGGCGCTGAACAAGCTTTTTTCCGCTTCGATCCCGCCCAGGAATCCACCCGCGGCGCCGGCTTCGTAGTCCAGCGAGAAGGGAAGGCCCCGGAAGACGAGGCCGTTGAAATTCGAGAATCCGTATCCGAGGAACGCGGCGAGGGTGAATCCTTTCTGGATTTCGAAATCCAGTCGAAGGGATCCGAACGCGGCCGTCATCGGCGAGGACCGGGTGTCGTCGTCCCAGGCGAGCGTCCGGGAGAAATATTCGAGGCCGAGCCCGAGCTTCATCCGGGGGCCCGGCTCCACGTCCTGGGCCCATCCGGCCGTCGGTCCGAGGAGGACCAGGGCGAGCAGGACGAAGCCCGCGGCGGTCGCGATGCGTTGACTTGGCATGGCTGGCCTCCTCACTTCTTCTCCGTCTTGGCTTTGGGCATGGCGCTGATCTCCTTCAGGCGGGCCTGGGCCTTCTTGGCGAACTCGCTCTTGGGATAGTCGGAGACGAGCTTGGTGAAAAAGGGAACGCTCTGGTCGGGCTTCGGCCAGAGGAAATAGCTTTCGCCGAGATAGTAGTAGACTTTGTCCATGCCCGAGAAGAGGGGATAGTTCGTCAGGATCTGGTTCAGCCGGCTGGCCGCGGCCTTATAGGCTTCCACCCGGAAATAGTGGAGGCCGATGGTGAAGGTGTGCTCGGCCAACCGTTCTTCGCATTCCGCGATCTTCTCCCGACAGGGCTTGGCCTCCTCGCTCAGGGGAAAGAGGCTCAGCACTTTTTTGAACTCGGCCAGGGCCTGGACGGTCTTGGCCTGGTCGCGGCCCGGCTTGAGGGTCTTGTCGAAGAAGCTCAGCGCGATCTTGTACTGGGCATACGAGGCGGATGGGCTGTAGGGATAGAGGCTGATGAACTCCCGATACTCGGAGGCGGCCAGGAGCATGTTGCCCTCATCCCCGTCGTTGTAGTAGGAATCGGCGATGGCCAGCTTCGCCCGCTGAGCGTAGAAGCTTTTGGGGAACGAGTCGATGACCTGGCGGAGGTATAGGCGGGCGCGCTCCGGGTCCTTCTTGAGGTAGTTTTCGCCTTCCTTGAAGAGCGCCTCGTCGGATGAGGCGAGCTCGGGAGCGACGGAGGTCTTGGAGGCCCGGCACGAGGCGCCGCCCAGGACGGCCAAAATGACGAGGAAAAGAGTGATCGTTTTTTTCATGAGGATGTTCCTTTGCGGCGGCCGGCTGGGACGCGACCTCCGCGGGCGGGCGCGTAGAGGCGGCGGATCCAGTCCCACTCCTGCGCCAGGCCGTCCCGGAGCTCTGTCCGGGGCTTGAAGCCGAGATCCCGGCGCGCCTTTTCGATGCGGGCGAACGTGTGGCGCACATCGCCTTTCTGGGCCTCGGCCTTCGCGATGCGGACGGGCCTTCCGCAGATCTCCTCGAAGAGTGGAAAAAGCCCGCCCAGCGTTTCGCGATGGCCGCCGCCGACGTTATAGACCTGGCCGTCGCGGCCCTTCGTCAGGGCGGCCAGGTTCGCCTCGACGATGTCGTCCACGAACGTGAAATCCCGGGTCTGGCGCCCGTCGCCGTAGACCGTGATCGGCTCCCCCTCGAGGACGGCCTTGAAGAACTTGTGGAAGGCCATGTCCGGCCGTTGGCCGGGGCCGTAGACCGTGAAAAAGCGGAGGGCGACCGTGGGCAGGCCGTAGTTCTTGTGGTAAAGGAAGCAGAGCTGCTCGGCGGCTAACTTCGAAACGCCATAGGGCGAGAGGGGATAGAGGAGGCTCGTCTCGGTCATGGGGATGTCCGGGGTCAGGCCGTAGACCGACGACGAGGAGGCGTAAACGAACTTCCGGAGCGGAAGCCCTTTGGCGGCTTCGAGCAGGGCCTGGCTGGCCTGGATGTTGTTCTTCAGGTAGACGGAGAAGTTCCGGCCCCAACTGGCCCGCACGCCGGCCTGGGCCGCCAGGTGATAGACGGCGTCCACGCCCAGCAGGAGGTCGCGGAGGGGCAGCGCGTTCAGGTCCTTGTCGATGAGCTTGAAGCGCCGGGCCTTGAGGAGCGGAGCGACGTTCCGTTCCTTCATCCAGCGGGGGTAATAGTCCGTGAAACAGTCGATCCCGGTCACGGAACAGCCTTCGGAGAGAAGGCGGCGGCAGAGATGGGACCCGATGAATCCGGCCGCGCCGGTGACGAGGATCTTCATGGAGTCCCGGCCTGACGGGCCGCGGCTCTCATCTGCCGGACCGCCTCCCGTGGGTCGGGCGCGTTGAAGACCGCGTTGCCGGCGACAAAGACCTCGGCCCCGTCCCCGGCGAGGTCGTTCAGATTGCGGAGGTTCACGCCGCCGTCGATCTCGATCCAGGGCCGGCCGAGCCCGAGGTCGTCGCGCCAGCGGCGTAGGGCCCGGATCTTCTCGCGGGAGGCTTCGATGAACGGCTGGCTTCCCCGGCCGGGATTGACGCACATCAGGAGGACGAAATCGAGGTCGCGGAGGATCTCTTGGAGGGCGACGAGCGGGGTGGCCGGGTTGAGCGCCACGCCGGCTTTCCGTCCCGCATTTTTGATGACCGCAATGTCCCGATGGAGATGCGGCGAGGCTTCGGCGTGGATGGAGATCCAGTCCGCGCCGGCGTCCAGGAACCAGGGGACGACTACACTCGGCGTATCGACCATGAGGTGGACGTCGAGAGGCAGCCGGGTCTTGGACTTGAGGAGCTCCACGACGCGCGGGCCGATGGTCAGGTTGGGGACGAAGTGGCCGTCCATGATGTCGACATGGACGACGTCGGCCCCCGCCTCTTCGATGAGGCGGACGGCCTCCTCGAGCCGGGTGAAATCGGCGGACAGGAGCGACGGGGCGATCAGGACCATGCTATTTGCTGACCTCGAGGGTGATCTGGTTGCGCTTCTGGATGCGGAAGCCGGGGACCGGCGATTGCTTGAGGATGACGCCGGGCCCGAGCCCGGGGTAATAGGAATAGTGGATCTCGGCCACATGGAACTCCAGCGCCTTGAGTTGACGGAGGACCGGGGCGAGGTCCTTCTCGATGAGGTCGGGCATGATGTAGCGGGGCTCCCAGGCGCCTTGGCTGACGAGGAGATCGACGGCCGTGTTCTTGGCCACGATCTGGTCGGCGGGCGGCGACTGGGCGATCGTCCGGCCGGCCGCGTATTGGGGCGTATGGATCTGCGAGACGCGGCCTTTCCGCAACCCGAGGGCCTTCAGGGTCTGGCCCGCCCATTCGAGGCTCCGGCCCTCGAGCTTGGGGACGGACAGGTACTCGCTCCCTTCGCTGAGGATCACTCGGACCGCCCGGTTGGCCTTGAGGCGCGAACCGGCCGCGGGCTCCTGGGAAACGATCCGGCCCTTCTCGATGCGGGTGTCGAACTGGCGACCTTGAATGAGGATCGACGTCCTTTTCTGGGAGAGCTCGGTCCGGGCCGCCTCGAGGCTCTTGTTCTTGAGGTCGGGGAGGGTGATCAGCTCGCCGCGGAGGACGAGCTGGGCCGCAAGGTCGGCGGCCAGGAAGAAGAGCACGAGATAGATCAGGGGATAAATCGCCAGATCAACCGTCGTCTTTTTGGGCATAATTATAGAATCCGGAAATTCCGATTCATCTATACCATAGAATATTAACGTAGTAAATACGCGAATCGTTGCGGGAGCGGCTGACCGGCGAAAAAAGGCCGCCGCCGCATTGTCGGAGCAAGAGGTTTTCACTATAATGTGCTTCTATCGCCCCCAAGGAGAACACGCTCATGGAACAACCATCCGATTTTCGCAGCGACACGGTGACAAAGCCGACCCCGAGGATGCGCCAGGCCATGGCCGAAGCCGAAGTCGGCGACGACGTCATCGGTTTCGACCCCACCGTCCGGAAGCTCGAGGCCCTGGCGGCGCAGACCATGGGCAAGGAGGCCGGGCTCTTCTGCCCGTCGGGAACGATGGCCAATTCCATCGCCGTCAAGGCCTGGACTCACGAGCTCCAGGAGGTCATTGTCGAGGCGAGGTCGCACATCTACAATCTGGAATCGACCCATATGACGTTCATCTCCCGGGTGACGCCCCGGCCCGTGCCGTCCGTGCGGGGCGCGATGGATCCGGCCGAAGTCGAGCGGGCGGTCAGGAAGCCGAACGTCCATACGCCCGAGACCTCCCTCATCTGCGTCGAAAACACTCACAACAACTGGGGTGGCGCGGTGCTGCCTCTCGAGAACCTCAAAGGCCTGCGGGCCGTGGCGGACCGCCACGGTCTCCGCCTGCACATCGACGGCGCCCGGATCTACAACGCCAGCACGGCTTCGGGCGTTCCGGTCATCGACTATGCCCGGCAGGCGGACTCGGTCATGTTTTGCTTATCGAAAGGATTGTCCGCTCCGATCGGCTCGATGCTCGTCGGACCCAAGGACTTCATCGACTACGGCCGCCGGATCCGCAAGGCCCTGGGCGGGGGGATGCGTCAGGTGGGCGTCATCGCCGCGGCCGGGCTCATCGCCCTGACCGAGATGACCGGACGGCTGGGGGATGACCATCGGAGGGCGAAGACCCTGGCGCGCGGCATCGCCGCGTTTCCGGGCGTCAAGATCGATCCGGTTCCGGTCGAAACGAACATCATCATTTTCGGGTTCGAGCACCCGAAATTCTCGGTGCCGGCTTTTCTTGGGGAGCTTCAGAAGCGCGGGATCCTGGCCCTGCCCGCGCCCGGCGGTATCGGAATTCGAATGGTGACCCACAAGGACGTGGACGACGGCGACGTGGACCGGGCGATCGCGGCGTTTAAAACCATCCTTTCTTGACCGGAATCGAAAGCGGCCTATGAGGAAGGACGGGCGACGGGCGCTGGGGTCGGCCCCAAGGCCCGCATAGCGGAGGGGGGGCCCCATCGTTTTTCGATGGGGGGGGAACCGACGGGACTGGTTCCCCCGGCGGGCCGGGGG
>Ga0209226_10000174_pt1 | contig 41913 bp, 37 predicted proteins | sample BarGraNGADG00212_2_FD_184497 | JGI IMG/M metagenome (GOLD analysis project Ga0209226, IMG submission 184497) | Arctic peat soil microbial communities from Barrow, Alaska, USA - Barrow Graham LP Ref core NGADG0011-212 (SPAdes) (version 2) | ecosystem: Environmental > Terrestrial > Soil >...
GGCCAGGACTGTTTCATCGTGCTCGACTTCGGCATGGAAGTCGTCGGGTTTTCGGGGATCAAGATACGCGGCGCGGGGACCGCGACTATCGACTTCGGCTACAGCGAGGCGCTCGACGAGAATGGCAATGTCTTTCCGACCCGTCAGGGCATCTTGCAGGCCGACAGGCTTATTGCGCATGGCGGCCGCCAGGAGTGGCAGACTTTCGGCCGCCGAGTGTTCAGGTATGTACAACTTACGATCCGAAACTTAGACATGCCGATCTCGATCGAGTCATTCTACGTGACCCGCATCGGCTATCCCGCCGACCGGGTCTCGTCCTTCGAGTGCTCGGATGAACTCGTCAACGAGATCTGGCGCACCGGGGTCTACACGCTGAGCCTGTGCATGCAGGACGAGTTCGAACAGTGTCCGCTCGGCAAGCCCGTTCAGAGTGTCGGCGACGCGCGCCTGCAAGCGCTGATCAACTACTACTGCTTCTTCGATACGGCGCTCGCCGCCAAGGCCCTCGAACAGTTCGCCCTATACCCGGACTACGACCCGCTCTGGGTGATCATGCTCCATGACTACTACCTGCACACCGCCGATGTGGGCCTGGTCACGCATCTTTACCCCAACATCCGTGCGTTCCTGGAGAACCCCGTCAACTCGGCAGACAGCGGGGTCGCTGTTGATGAAATCTTCCATTACCAGGCGCTTCGTGACGCCTCCAAGCTCGCCGCGGCGCTCTCCAACTCCGAGGATTCGCTCGACTGGCACGATCGCGCGGTCCAGGCCCTCAGCGCGTTCAACGACCGCTTCTGGTGCGACGAAAAGGGCGTCTACGTGGACGACGAGCGCGCCAATGTCCCCGCCAACACGCTCGCGATCGTATTCGGCCTCGCCGATGTCGAGAAATGCTCCCGTGTCTGGGATTACCTGAGTTCATCGCAGCCGCGCGCGGAGCCGTCCGACCCCTACCTCAGCTTCTACGTGCTGCAAGCCCTGGCGAAGCTCGGCAAGACCAAAGAAGCCCTCGATCTGATCCGCTCCGATTGGGGCGAAATGCTCCGGCGCGGCGCGACGACATGGTGGGCAACTTTTCCGCCTGACGACTCCATCTCTCCGGGCGGCCTATGCCGCGCGGCTTCCGGCGCGCCGACATACTTCCTGGTCGCCGAGGTGCTGGGAGTAAAGCCATCCATTGCAGGCTCGGAGGTTGCGATCCAGCCGAGGGTAGGGGACCTCGCGTGGGCGAAGGGCAGGATCAAGACCATCGCCGGGTTCGTCGATGTCGAATGGCACTCGGAAGACGGCCTCTTCCGCATCGACATCGAAGCCCCCGCCGGGTTCATCGTCGCGCTGCCGGTCCGCGGCTTTGAAAACCCGAGTGTTGACGAGATCGACCTCTCCCCCGAAACCCCCGAGCGTCGCGCCAGGCGCACCTACGGCTGGGGAACCACGATCTGGATCGCCGGCGAGGAGCATGACCCCTACCTCGACTGGCTCGCGACACAGGAGACTCGCCCTCCGGATAGCTACGAGGCCAAGCAGCGCTGCTCTGGAGAGGAATGTTACATTTGGGTGCGGGAAAGCATCTCAAATCACGTCCGCTACGAGGTTCGCCAGGGCTAAAATGGGTATATACTCAGCAGATACCTGTTCGGGAGGCGGATTGACATGACTGTAAAGGGATTTCTGGTCGGGGTGGTTGTTGGTGGGATAGTTGGCGCGGGCGCGGCGCTGCTGCTGGCTCCAATGGAGGGCGAGCAGACCCGGCGCAGGATAGCGGACACATCGAGGTCTGCAAGGGACAAGGTAAGCCAGGTAGCGTCGAGCGTGAAGGGCCGCGCCAGACGCGAGCGTGAGTCCGTCAAGCAAGCCATCTAGAATGCGCGCGTCTTGACAATTCCGTCCATCCGGGCTTATCCTATTGCCTGGCAATGTAAATGTTTGCACGGGAGATGCCAATGGACGAATCCATCTACAAGTATGCTGATGTCGGTCTGATCCACTTCATGGCCTACCCCCAGACCATGAAAGGTGAGGGGCCGATCCTAGAGACCCTGCGCAAGATATGCGAGGACGACTACTTCACGCTCGTCGAAGTCACCTGGATGAAGGACCGCGAGGTCCGCAAGCAGGCCGCGGCGATGATCGAGCAGTCGGGCATGAGGTGCGCTTACGGCGCGCAGCCCGCCCTGCTCTCTCAGAAGCTGAACCTCAACGATCCTGACGAGGCAGGCCGCAAGAAGGCCGTCGAGCAGGTCAAGAGCTGCGTTGACGAGGCCTATGAGATCGACGCGTCCGGTTTTGCGTTCCTGAGCGGGCGTGATCCCGGCAATGGCGCGCGCGAGGAGGGCTTGCAGCTTCTCTTTGAGTCGGTGCTGGAGATCTGCGACTACTCAGCGGAGAAGGGCGATATGCCTATCTCTCTGGAGACCTTCGACCAGGTCGAATACGGCAAGAACACGATCCTCGGGCCGACCGAAGTGGCGGTTGATTTCGCTGAGGCGGTCCGGGCCTACTACCCAAACTTCGGTCTCATGCTCGATCTCAGCCACCTGCCGCTTTTGGGCGAGTCCCCGTGGAAGATGCTCCACGCCGCGCAGGACGTGATCGCTCACGTTCACATCGGTAATTGTGTTATGCGCGATCCCACGCACCCAGCCTATGGCGATGAGCACCCACGGTTCGGCATTGCCGGGGGCGAGAACGGTGTCATCGAGCTTGCGGAGTTCCTTGAGGCGCTTTTCAGGATCGAGTATTTCGACGGAATCACCCCTAAGCCTTTGAGCTTCGAGGTCAAGCCGATAGCCGCCTATAACGAGTGCTCGGAACTCGTTATAGCCAATGCCAAGCGCGCCCTAAACCAAGCCTGGGCGATGGTGTGATTAGAGGTCAGAGGTCAGAAGATCAACTAAAAGGCCGCCGGAAAAACTCCCGGCGGCCTTTTCACATATACAGTCAGATTGTGTGCTCTTAGTTGGAAACTCTCTTCCTCTTCAGCGCATAGCCCATCGGACCAAGCAGTCCCAGAGCGCCGAGTGCAACTGCCGACGCCTCGGGAACATCGTGGTTTGGGACAGGGCCGCCGCCATCAGAATACACAAATCCCGTAGATATATTGGTTGTTGTATTGCCGCCAAATGGGTCTGCCTTGCCATCCAGCTTAAGCCCCAAGTGGTAGCCAAAGACCGGCGGAGGCGGGACAATCACACTCAAGGAGGCAAACTTGAACTGCACCGGCGTGTCCCCTACGTGTATTCCACCGGAACTACCGTTGCTTTTCCAACCGTCCCCCGGACCAACGTCAGACCACTTCCATTTCTGCCCGTTGACATCATACCACCAGCCACTCACAATCGGAGTTCCAGTGACATTGCCCACGACGTAGAAACCGATAATGTTGTCGATGGTGTAGTCATTCCCTCCGTAGTTCAATACGGCCCCACTGGCGAGGCTCACCGTATAGGTTGGAGGAACAGCAGGAATACTGCTTGGACTTACGACTATCCCTGAGATGTCAAACGGCTTAAACGGATCATAGACCCCTGCGCCAGCACTCACTGCCAACATCGCCACAAGCGCCAAGCATACAGAGACAACTTTCTTCATGTAATTCCCCTCCTGTTTCTCGACCAAGCTCAACCTACTCACCAGACGCAAAATCCCGCACACAACCAAACGTATTGATCTTACTACAGCTTACCCTCACATTAGAGCTGTGTCAATGCCTTTTCGACGCAAGGAGCGAAAACAGCAAAAAACTGGTAATTGTACGAGCATGTCATCGCTTCAACACTCTGCTCATGAGATCCGCCATAGTGAGCAGATCGTGGAGGTTGTGCCGCAATATCATGCCGATCTTGCGCGAGTTCTCAGTATCTCTGCGCTATAGGGTAAACGATCGGATATTCGCGGCACGTGGTCTGATTGTTCACGCCCGGATAGTTCACCGCGTGGAACTTGTCCTTGTCCACTGACTGCACGTGCAGGTCACAGAATACGATATTCGGTCCCTGGTGGCGCACCAGCTTGACATTCCAGTTCGCTGCCCCGTTGACTATCTTGGGTCCATCGGAGAAGCGAATTCGGTTCATCCCGCTCGGGCAACCGTCAACGTCGGGCCAACACCCTGCGTCGTTCCAGTCGTGGAACAGCGCGTGCTGATAGCCGTCGGCAACTTCAGGTTGCCCACGCAGTAGCTTCGTTTTGCGGCCTCTCTCGCGTGTGCAAACACGGGGAACAAAATCGCTGCCAGGATCGCGATGATCGCGATTACCACCAACAACTCTATAAGAGTGAAACCGGTGCGTTTGGGTGGCATACCGAGCACCCCCTTTACTTGCATATAGAGCACGCATTAATGTGCGATAAATCGCTTCAGGAACTGCGAGCACGCAATAGATACGTCAAGCGCATCGCCTACAGCGTCAACTTCCGCGGACTCGGCGCGACCGATTCAAACGACCACTACTCCGTCACGATCCGGCTGAAGTCACGTGCAATCCCCGCCGGCACTATCTGGGCTGCCAGAAACAACACACTCGAAATCGCGATCCCTCTAAGAAAGCTCAACTTCGACCAGGATCTGTTCGCGCAGGTACAGACCAAGCTCATGAACCTCACCGTAGACAACACCGGCTGGCAGGAGGTGGAGTTTGGTGGGAGTGGAAAGCAGTAGAGTGGAAAGCCGGGTGTGGATCGGTCCGATGCATGGTAGAATAGACTATGAGACTTCGGATTTTCGTTGATACCTCAGTGATTGGAGGGTGCTGGGACGAGGAGTTCGATGTAGTGTCGCGTTTGCTCTTCGCGGAGTTCAGATCAGGCAGAGCTATCGCCGTAGTGAGTTCGCTGACACTCCAAGAACTGGAGTTGGCTCCGGATAGGGTCAAACAAGTCTTGGACGAACTGCCTGACAGCGTGTTAGAGCGCGTTGAACTCGATGCGGATTCCGCGCGATTGGCAGAGGAGTATATAGCCGATGGCGTAGTTGGCCAGGGATCGCTGGTTGATGCTCAACAGGTTGCAGTCGCGTCGATCAACAAGGTGGATGTGATAGTGAGCTGGAACTTTAAGCACATAGTGAACCTGAATCGGATTCGGTTGTTCGCGGCCACCAACTTGCGGCACGGATTGCAGACCCCAGAGATTCGCAGCCCGAGGGAGGTCCTAACGGACTATGAAGAAGAAGACATTTGATGCAGTAGCCATTATGAGGGAAGCTCGGAAGAAGCTGGCTGAAGAGTGGGAGGACAAGCCTCGCGAGGAGGAGATAGAGTTCCTGCGCCGCAAGTACGGGGGGCCAACGAAGAAGAAGGCTGTTCGAGGCTGATCTCGAAGGTGGACGCTGGATGTTTCGGGATTTCGGGTGTTCACTAACCCCAGCATTGCAGGGACGCCAATACGAAGCGGCGAACCAGGGTTGCGCACCACCGAAATCCCGAAACAAGAACAATATGCCTATGAAGAAGAAGACGTTTGATGCGGTAGCCACGATGAGGGAAGCTCGGAAGAGATTGGCTCAGGAGTGGCAGGACGAGCCTCGCAAGGAGGAGACAGACTCCCTGCGCCGCAAGTACGGGAGCTTGACAAGGAAGAGGAAGGGGATGCGAGGCCGAGACCGAGAGGCAACCCGGGCATAATCCTCTACCGCCTAGCTGTTGCCTGCTTCCCTCACCAATTCCTGACAGCACGCCACCAGCTCAGCATACCGGTCGAAGTACGCCGGAGAGAGATCAATGTGGCCGCGCCTGAACCTGACCCGATGCTGTTCGGGCTGCCCCCATCTTGCCGGACGGCACTCCACGGCAAGCACCTCGCTGCGGTCTACCCGGACCCGCCGGACGCCCAGAATCCCCAACTCAAGACCCCACGGTCTGAATTCCACAGAGGTGGGAGTGTGAACAACCTTCCATACTGTCACGCCACACGCGAACGCCGCAAAGACCGTCATCACCCAGAGAAACACGGTTGCCGCCTTGATATCTGGAAACGGGAACCCGATAAAGACCATCAGCAGCGGCATGGCAAGAGCGACCACAATGACGAACAGGCCCGTCCCCAGCTGTAACCAGCCTTTGTCAGACAAGGTCCACCGTGCGCCACAGAGGTCTTCAGGTTGGTTTGGCATGGCCGACGCTCCGAAACTGTCCCTCTCTCAACTCTCAGCTCTTCTTCTATTGTTCCGGCGCTTGGCTGCGCCCGCGCACCTTTCGCACCACCCACCACGCCTCGCAACTATGGCTCCCCAAACGGCATCCTACTCCTTGCCGCTAATCTTCACCTGCTCAAGAATCTTCCCCAGCGAGGCGACGATATCGATCGGCATCGGGAAAATGACAACCGTATTGTGCTCGGAGCCGATCTCGCGCAAGGTCTGGAGATAGCGAAGCTGCAGCGCCTGCGGGTTGGCGCTGATCACGTTGGCCGCGTCGGTGATCTTCTGAGCGGCCTGGAACTCGCCCTCGGCGTTGATGATCTTCGCCCGGCGCTCGCGCTCGGTTTCTGCCTGGTTCGCCATTGCCCGCTTCATTGATTCGGGCAGCGTCACATCACGCACCTCGACCGCGGTGACCTTGATCCCCCACGGTTCGGTTGCCTCGTCGATGATCGTCTGCAAGCTCATGTTGACCTTGTCGCGCTCGGCGAGAAGCTGATCGAGCTCGGATTGTCCGATGACGCTTCGCAGGCTGGTCTGCGCCTGCAACATGGTCGCCCGCGCCCAGTTCTCGACCTTGGTCACGGCGAACTCGGCATTGACCACCTGGAAGAACACTACCGCATCGACCATCGCGGAGACGTTGTCCCTGGTGATGATCTCCTGCTTGGGCACCTCCCACGCGACCACGCGGGTGTCGATGATGATGATTTTGTCGATGATCGGCCAGACGAATCGAATCCCCGGCATCTTAACGTGATCGAACCGCCCGAACCGAAGCAGCACGCCGCGCTCCCACTCGCGCACGATCCTCACCGAGTTCGCGATCACAATGAACGCGAAGAAAGCGATAATACCTACAACTGCGTAAACACCACCCATGGAAACCTCCTGTTAATGCTGAATGTTGAATGCTTAATGCTCAATACTCAATACTCAATAATCAATACTCAATCCTCAATCCCCTTCGTGCTTGCGCACTGTCAACTTAAGCCCCGTCATTGCGATGACGTCCACCTTCTCGCCCTTTTCTATCTTGCCGGATTGGCTTGTTGCCGTCTCGTGCTTGCCATCCCTCCGGCTTCGGTATTCGGGTCCTATATGCCATTTCCATAAAGAGCAGCAGAGATTGCCTTGCAACGAACACTATGTCCGTGAGGGTGCAAAAGCTCGGAATCACTTTCCGGTAGCTGCGCTTCCTCAGGTGACATATCGCTGTAAGGAGGTGTGGCAACTTGCTGTATACGCCTCTGTATCTCGTCCTTGCCGCCAGAGAGTCTCCCGATGAGGATCAGCTCGCCGCACTGAGGATCCAGGAAGACCTGTCCGTCCACGTCGATATGGATGATGTCCTCGAACCGAGGGGGCTGCGGCCATGATTTTGGATCGCGTCTACCCATGAACTCATCAGAATGGGGTTCTTTTCTCCAGGCGTTCAGCCAAGCGGATTCAGTGAACTCGTCGAGTGGTCGATCCTTCAGCCAACCCGTCCAGGCTTCCGTATCCATTCCGAGCAAGAGTTCCTTCACATCCCCCAATCGTGGTCGGAGCTTCTCATACTGCCACATCCTGTGGCTAACCCGATGCCGTGGCACTTCGAGAGACAGCGAGGGTATGCCGAACTCTTGCTTTCCTAAAACCTGTAGTGGTGGGATGTCCTCCAGATTTCGCTGGTCCAGAAACACACTCCACATGATCCTGAACCCCGCCTCTGCAGCTTTGCCACTTGCTTCGAGTATTGTCTGAAACGCTCCCTTGCGACATGCAAACCAGTCGTGCTTTTCTTCAAGCCCGTGCAATGTGAAAAAGATCCCAGTGTATCCGAACTCGCGAAGACGACTGAACACTGCCATGTAATCATCGCGTTCCGCCAAGCCAAAACCTGTTGTTCCCAGTATGGTATTTCCTTCACCCACTATCTGCGGATCCATGATCTCAGGAAAGTCCGGGTGGGCAGTCGATTCCAAGTAAGGGACAATAGGCCCCCACTCACTGGCTATCGCTCGCATATCGTCCAGCGAATAGAATCCGCCATATGGTGGTCCGCCATTGACAGCACAGTGGCGGCATGAGTTGGAACAGCCTGCCGCGTTGATGTAAATAATCATTGACTCTCCTTTCTCAGTAGAATCCCGAAACATCCCCGCTAGTCCTCGTGTTTCCTCACCGTCAGCTTGAGCCCCGTCATTGCGATGACGTCCACCTTCTCGCCTTTGGCTATTGTGCCGGACTCGCTTGTTGCCGTCCAGAGCGCGCCGTTGACGAAGATTTTGCCTGTGGGATCGAGCTCGGTTCGCGTTTCGCCGATGTGCCCGATCACTGCGTCCTTGCCTGCAATATATGGTTTCTTGAGCGCCCTCACGCCGAGAGCGACCACGAATACAAAGAAACCGCCCGTAATCAGCGCCACCAACGCGAGTATAAACGGTGAGATCATTGGCCCCTCCGGTGCTCCAAAAAGCATCATCAGCCCAAAGAACAGGCTGATCACTCCGCCGACCGAGAGCACCCCGTGGGTCGGCGCGTAGACATCCGCCAAGAACATAAGGATCGCCAGCGCGATAAACGCGAACCCGGCGGCGTTGATTGGGATAACGCTGAATGAGTAGAGCAGCAAAATAGCCGATATCCCTCCCACAACTCCCGGCAGTATCGCGCCGGGGTTGGATAGCTCGAATATGATGCCGTAGGTCGCCATCAGCAACAGCAGAAGCGCGACCATCGGGTTGCTGAGGTAGTGCAGGAACATATTCCAGCCGCCCATCGAGCTGTCTTCAAGTGGCGCGTTCGCGGTGTGCAGCGCGAAGGTCTCTCCGGTCGAGAGCTTGATCCGTCTGCCGTCGATCTTGCGCATCAGGTCCCGGTCGCTGACCGCGATGAGATCGATCACCTTCATCTTGAGCGCGTTCGTGGACGTGAGGTTAGCCGCTTCTTTGACTGCCTTTTCGGCCCACTCGATATTGCGGCCCCGTTTCTCCGCGATCGACTTCGCATACTCCGAGGCGTAGTTCATCACTTTGCGCTCGAGGGTCTTGTTCATCTTCTCGACCTCGCCGGAGGGGCTGATGTTGATCGGGCTCGCGGAGCCGATGTTGCTCACGGGCGCCATAGCGGCGATGTCGGCGGCCATTGCGATCAGGGTTCCCGCGCTGGCTGCAGTGGCGCCGTTCGGGGATACGTAGACGATCACGGGAATCTTGGCGGCGAAGAACGCCTTGATGATGTCCTGCATCGAGGTCATCGACCCGCCGGGCGTGTCCATGGTGACCAGCACCGCCTGCGCGGCCGCGTTCTGGGCGTCATTGATGCCCTCTTTGATGTAACCCGCCGTGGCCGGGTCGATCTGACCGTCGATGTGCAGCACCCAGACCGGCGCGATCGATGATGCCGCGCAGCACGCCGGCAGCAGAAGCATTAGCGCCAACCCAAGCACGATGCTTCGGGAGGCTTTTTGCCCCGAAGCAGCGTGCGGCAATCGTCCATTACCATTCTGTCTCATAATGCCGTTCCCTCGGTTTGTCGGTGCATTATTCGCGATGAGTGCAGCGAAATCCTCTTACCCTTGAAATGAAGCAGCAAAGCTACTATAATGCCTCATAGTTTATCAGCTTGCACGGCACGCGTAACAGCTCGAAGCGAATGAGTAGGTTCGTCATCCTGAACTTGATTCAGGACCCATTCCTTCGCGGTCTGGATGCTGAAATGTCCCGGACTCGATCCGGGATCAGCATGACGTAATACCCATTAAGCTTTGAGCAGTTACGGCACGGGACAGGGAGGCTTTGGCGATGAAAATAGGAGTGTTTACGGCCCTATTCGGGCAGCGGTCGCTTGAGGAAACGCTGGATTACGTCGCCGCGAGCGGCGTCGAGATGGTGGAGCTTGGAACGGGTAACTACCCCGGCACTCCGCATTGCGATCCAGACAAACTGCTCGGCAACGCGGCAGCTCAGAAGAAACTGCTGAAGGCTGTCGAGTCGCGCGGACTCGCGATCAGCGCGCTATCCTGCCACGGCAATCCGCTCCATCCTGACAAGGCGTTTGCCAAGGCCAATCACGAGGTCCACCGCAAGACCGTTCAGCTTGCCGGCCAACTGGGCATCGGCGTCGTGATCAACTTCTCCGGTTGCCCCGGCGACAGCCCGAGCTCGACTAAGCCGAACTGGGTAACGTGCCCGTGGCCGCCGGATTACTCGGAAATCCTCGAATGGCAGTGGAAGAAGTGCGTGATTCCCTACTGGAAAGAAGAGGCCAAGTTCGCCGAGAGCTACGGTATCAAGATCGCTTTCGAGATGCATCCCGGCTTCTGCGTATATAACGTGGACACGATGCTGAAGCTTCGCAAAGCGTGCGGCGATACGATTGGCTGCAACTTCGACCCCAGCCATCTGTTCTGGAACGGGGTCGATGTATGCGCGGCGATCCGCAAGCTTGGCGCCTCGATCTATCACGTCCATGCCAAGGACTGTAAGGTCGATTCGCTCAACACCGCCGTCAATGGCTGCAACGACGCGAAGTCGTATGCCGACGAGATCAACCGGAGCTGGATCTTCCGCACGGTCGGCTACGGCCACGACGCCCAGACCTGGAAAGACATCGTCAGCAACCTCAAGCTCGTGGGCTATGATTATGTTCTCTCGATCGAGCACGAGGACAGCCTGATGTCGGTGAACGAAGGCTTCCAGAAGGCGGTATCGTTCTTGAAGGACGTCGTGATCTCCGAGCAGGCTGGCGAGATGTGGTGGGCGTAGACGCTTCGCGAATTATGAATTCTCAATTATGAATGATGAATTGGGGATCGGTCCGGCGGTACCATCCCTCCAGGTATCCTACCTGGAGGGGCGGGTGGGTTGCGGGCTTGTAGAGGTGTGCAATGTACATCATCGGCAAGGATGAAGTTGACGCTGTTCGGCGGGTGATCGAGTCGGGCCAGTTGTTCCGTTACCGGGGCGGCGAGGGCGGCGAGACCGATCATTTCGAGGCCGAGTGGTCCGAAAAGGTCGGCGTCAAGCACACCATTGCCGTGACCAGCGGTACCGCCGCGCTGATCTGCGGGCTTGCCGGAATGGGAGTCGGCCCTGGCGACGAAGTGATCGTCCCGGGCTACACGTTCATGGCTACGCCAAACGCCGTGCTGGCCGTCGGCGCGGTGCCGATCATAGCCGAGATCGATGAATCGCTCGGTCTTGACGCGGCGGATGTCGAAAAGAAGATCACCTCGCGGACCAAGGCGATCATACCCGTCCACATGTGCGGGTTTCCCGCGAACATGGACGCGATCATGGCCGTGGCGAACAAGCATGGCATTATGGTTCTCGAAGACGCGTGCCAGGCTGATGGCGGCTCTTATAAGGGCAAGCGGCTGGGGTCTATCGGGCACGCGGGGGCTTTCTCGTTCAACCATTTCAAGATCATAAGCTGCGGCGAGGGCGGGGCGCTCACGACCGACGATGACACGATCTACTATAGGGCGCTCGTTCATCACGACGGCGGATGCGCATTTCGCGATCACGCGGCAGAGGTGACGGTCCCGTTCTTCGCGGGCTCCAACTTCAGGATCAATGAGATTCTGAGCGCGATTCTGCGGGTGCAGCTTTCCAGGCTCGACGGCATCCTCGCGAAGCTCCGTGCCGAGAAGAGGATATTGATGGAGGAGCTTGCGGATGTGAGCGCTTTTGCGTTCAACCCGATCAACTGCATCGAGGGCGACTGTGGGACCACGCTCGGCCTGCTTTTCGATAGCGCCGAGCAGGCCAATGCTTTCGCGGCGAGAGCGAGCGAGCTTGGGGTCGGCTGCGGGTCTCCCTATAACAGCGGGATACACGTCTACTGGAACTGGGAGCCGATCCTGCGGCAGCGCGGCGCGCACCATCCGATGCGCGATGCGTATCAGCTTACGGATGCTAAGTATGAATACTCCGAGGACATGTGTCCGAGGACGAAGGAGTATCTCGCGCGGACGATGTATCTGGGCACGAGCGTGGATCGCTCGAAAGACGATCTCATGGACCTGATTGCCTGCGTAAAGAAAGCAGCGGCTGCTTCGGACATTGTCATGCTGAACTTGATTCAGCATCCAGCGCACGCAGGGATGGGTCCTGAATCAAGTTCAGGATGACGAGCACTTAGCACTTTGAACTTTGAACTTTGAACTGGAGCTTCTGAATGGACAAATGGGTATTCCTCAATGGTGAGTTCACTCCGAGTGAGAACGCGCACGTTTCTATCTACGATCACGGGTTCCTGTATGGCGATGGCGCATTCGAGGGAATCCGAGCCTATCACGGGAAGGTGTTCAAGCTCAAAGAGCACGTTGATCGCCTCTACAACTCGCTGAAGGCGCTGTGGATAGAGCTGCCGTATGGGCGGAAGCAGTTCACCGCAAACATTGAAATGCTGATGGAGATGAACGCAGTGATCGACGGTTACATCCGTGTGACCGTGAGCCGGGGAGTCACGCTTGGCCTTGACCCCAAGAACATCAAGGGCGAGCCGACCATCGTGATCTCGACGGACAAGTTGTCGCTGTATCCCAAGTCGATGTATGACGAGGGGCTTGTGGTGGTGACGGTCGCGACCCGAGTGGCTAACCCGCAGGTGATGGAACCTCGGATCAAGTCGCTGGGCAAGTATCTGTGCAACATCCAGGCCAAGATCGAGGCCAACCAGGTGGGCGCCGGCGAAGGCCTGATGCTTACCGAGGACGGTTACGTGGCGGAGTGTACCGGCGACAATATCTTCTTTGCGAAGAACGGCGCTATCTACACTCCCCCGGCGTTTCTCGGGATTCTGGAGGGGATCACTCGACAGACCGTGATGGATTTGCTCCGAGAGATGGGCGTCGAGGTCGTTGAAAAGGTCTTTACGCGGTTCGACCTGTATACTGCCGATGAGGCGTTCCTCACCGGCACGGCCGCCGAAGTCATACCGATGGTCAAGCTCGACGACCGGCTGATCGGCGACGGCAAACCCGGCCCGATCACGAAGCAGCTCATAACTGCCTTCCACGCCTACGTGGCGAAGCAATAGCCTTCCGTAGGGGCGAAGCATTCGCAGGCCAGACTGTGGCAGACCATGGGCCGACATGCGAATGCTTCGCCCCTACAAGGCACCTATGGACATGAATGACTCTCTTTGCGAACTGTGTTCGAGCCGGCCGGCGAAGATGGTAGTTGTTCGCCGGCGGCACGAGGATGTCAGTCGAACGTTTGTGTGCTGCCAGTGCGCGAGCGAGCGAGCCCGGCTCTACGCGAGAACCGACTTTGATTTTGAGCGCGTTCTGGCCCGCGTTGACCCCAGGGCCGGGGTTCATCAGCCGGCTTACGGCTGCCGGTTCTGCTCCACGACGCTGGCCGATATTATCACCGACGGCAAACCCGGGTGCTGTTCGTGCTACGCGCGGTTTGCCGGTGAGATAGAGCAGGCTATCGAGACAGCCCAGGGTTTCACGCACCACACGGGCAAGGCGCCCGGAAGATGATGTCCCGCGAAGTAAGTATCCTCGAATGGATTCGGGGCGAAGGCCCCAACTCCGATGTAGTAATATCGACTCGCGCCCGGCTCGCCAGGAGCCTGGCGGCGTATCCGTTTCCCGCTCGGTCTTCTGGGGAAGATTTAACCATGGTAGTGCGGGACGTTCGGGCGGCTTCGAGTGGTCTGAGTGCCCGGTTCCCTGGCCTGAAGACAATCAGCATGGGTAAGCTCGATCCCGCGGCCAAAGAGTTCCTGCTGGACGCTCACTTGGTCAGTTTTGAGCAGACCGAGGATCGTCCGGGCGCGGCGGTGATACTGGAGCCGAACGCAATCCTGTCCATAATGGTTAATGAGGAAGACCACCTCAGAATCCAGGTGCTGAAGTCGGGTTTGGTCCCTGAGGCAGCGTGGGAGTTGGCCGACTGGGTGGACGATGTGCTCGCTGGGGCGCTGGAGTATGGCTATTCGGAGAGATACGGATTCCTGACCGCGAGTGTGTCCAATGTGGGGACGGGCCTGAGGCTGAGCGCGATGATGCATTTGGCGGGACTCGCGCTCAACAACAGGGTTGCCACTCAATTGAGAGCGGCGTATGATCTGGGTGTTTCTATACGGGGTCTGTTCGGCGAAGGCAGCCGATCAGTCGGTGATCTATATCAGGTCTCAAACGAGGTGACTCTGGGGTTGAGCGAGAAGGAGATTGTACAAAGAGTTTCATCGGTTGCGCAATATCTTTTGGGCGAAGAGCGTCTGGCACGGAAGGAACTATTAGACGATCAAAGAACTCGTTTGATGGAGATGGCGGGCAAGGCGCTCGGGGTGCTGCGACATGCGCGCTCCATAGCCCCGGAGAAAGCGATAACGCTGATGTCGCCGCTTCGATTGGCGGCGGGGATGGGTTTGGTTGACAATTGCCCCGTTCGCCTACTTAACGAGCTGCTGGTCGGAATGCGGGTCTCGGCGGGTGATGGCATCCGCGCCGGGATAGCGCGCGCGGAGCTTTTGCGAGATCGGCTGGCGAATGTTCAGTTAGTGGGCTAGCTGGGGTATATAACGATATGAACTCGAGCGTCGCGAAACGCGTCCTAACACTGGTAGATCTTACAGGCAAAGGGGGGAATGAGCATGTGGCAGCGGTTCACTGAGCGTGCGCGAAGAGTCGTGTTTTTCGCGCAGGAAGAGGCCGGCAGGCTGGGTGAGAACTATGTCTCCACCGAGCATTTGCTGCTCGGTCTGGTGCGCGAAAACGACAGCGTCGCCGCGAGAATCCTCGATCGCATGGGTGTAAGCCTGGGCAGGATTCGATCCGAGATCGAGCGCCAGGTCACCAGGGGTGACGGCCGGCTCGGCCAGGACATGCAGCTTACTCCGAGGGCAAAGAGGGTCATCGACCTCGCGTATGACGAGGCGCGAAACCTTAACAATAACTATATTGGCACCGAGCACCTGCTCCTGGGTCTGATCCGGGAGGGTGAAGGTTTGGCCGGACGAGTGCTCCAGAAGCTCGGCGTGGACCTCGAGCGGACACACAAGGAAGTCATGGGCCTGCAGGACGGGGAAACGACAGCGGCTCCGACCGCCCGCCAGCGCTCCAAGACCCCCACGCTGGATGAGTTCGGCAGGGATTACACTGAGCTTGCCCGGCAGGACAAGCTGGACCCGTGCATCGGCCGCGAGAACGAGATCGAGCGCGTAATGCAAATCCTATCGCGCAGGACCAAGAACAACCCCTGTCTTATTGGTGAGCCGGGCGTGGGCAAGACGGCGATTGCCGAGGGGCTCGCACAGCGCATTATCAGCGGCGACGTTCCGGATATGCTCAAAGATAAGCGCATCGTCGCCCTCGACCTCGCCGGACTCGTAGCGGGCACCAAATACCGAGGCGAGTTCGAAGAGAGAATGAAGCGGGTCATGGACGAGGTGCGCAAGGCCAGCGGAGAGGTGATCCTGTTCATAGATGAACTGCATACGCTCGTCGGGGCAGGCGCCGCCGAAGGCGCTATCGACGCCTCGAATATACTCAAGCCCGCGCTTTCGAGAGGCGAGCTGCAATGCATCGGCGCGACCACGATGGACGAGTTCAGAAAGTATATCGAGCGCGACGCCGCTCTGGAGCGCAGGTTCCAGCCCGTGCAGGTGCGCCAGCCGAGCACTGAGGAGACGATTGAGATCCTCAAAGGTCTGCGGGAGCGCTACGAGAAGCACCACAGCGTTTCGATTGAGGACGTGGCCCTCGTGTCCGCCGCGCAGCTCTCGGATAGATATATCACGGACAGGTCGCTGCCTGACAAGGCCATAGATCTGATCGACGAGGCCGCGTCGAGAGTCCGGCTGAGGCTCGCGATGCCGCCGGTTGAGCTCAGAAACGCGAAGCAGGAACTCGGCAAAATTCAGGCCGAGCTGAACACTATCCCGAGCGGGTCCAACTACGATCTTGCCGCGGAGCTTCGCGCGCGGGAGCACGATCTGACCGAGAAAGTAACCGATCTCGAGCGGCATTGGCAGGAAGACCGCGACAAGGAGCCGCGAGTGGTCGGCGAGGACGAGATCGCCCATATCGTCTACTCCTGGACGGGCATCCCAGTCTCCAGGCTTGTGGAAGGTGAGTCAGCGAAGCTGCTCAAAATGGAGGACGTGCTGCACGGGCGCATCATCAGCCAGCACGAAGCCATAGTGGCGGTGTCGAAAGCCGTCAGGCGAGCGCGGTCCGGCATGAAGGACCCCAAAAGGCCGATGGGAAGCTTTATCTTCCTTGGGCCGACCGGTGTAGGCAAGACCGAGCTTGCCAGGGCGCTTAGTGCGTTCCTGTTCGAGACCGAAGATGCTATGATTCGGATCGATATGTCCGAGTATATGGAGCGGTTCGCTGTTTCGAGACTGGTCGGAGCTCCTCCCGGCTACGTCGGATACGATGAGGGCGGACAGCTTACGGAAGCAGTCCGCAGAAGACCGTATTCGGTCATCCTGCTCGACGAGATCGAGAAAGCGCACCCGGATGTCTTCAACATCCTGCTCCAGGTCATGGAGGATGGGCGACTGACAGACTCGCGGGGCCGCATAGTGGACTTCAAGAACACGGTCATCATCATGACCTCCAACCTCGGCGCACAGGCGATCCAGAGCGGAACCGGCATCGGTTTCCACAGTGTCGAGGAAGAGCAGGCTGATAAGAACTACGAGAGCATGAAGAACCGAATCATGGAGGAGATGAAACGGACATTCAGGCCGGAGTTCCTCAACAGGGTCGATGAGACAATCGTGTTCCATCAGTTGACCAGGGATGAGATCCTGCAGATCGTCGATCTGATGCTGGATAGGGTTCGCAAGCAGGTCAGCGGCCAGGGCATGGAACTGGAAGTCACACAAGCCGTCAGAGAGCAGTTGGCCGCGGAGGGTTTCGATCCGCAGTTCGGCGCAAGGCCGCTGCGACGAGCGGTGCAGCGGCTGATCGAGGATCCGCTCTCCGAAGAGGTCTTGCTCGGGCGGTTCTCTCACGGCGATACCATCCATGTGGAACTGGAGGACGGCAAGATATTCTTCACGAAGTCCGCGGACTTGGGGACGCTGCCGGTGGAGTCGCCGTCCACTTAGCCGTGTGAGATAGCAGATGACAGCAAACAAGCGCCCCGGATCTTTCTGGCCGGGGCGCTTATCTTTTTGCACACCATAATGACCGCCTGCTTGCTCTCCGACAATCTATATGACTTGTACCGAAGCAGCCGAGGTTGTCCTGGAGTAGTTTGGGGGTATAGACTTGGCCGTTGAGGCGGGGTTCGTAGGGGCGAACCCATATAACAGATCGCTGATCGAACGTATACGGTTGTCAAAGCACACTCAGTGGCGAAGGCTGCTGATCTGGGGCGCGATCGTTGCTGCATCATCCGCCGCCGCGGGGCTGCTGCTGCCGAGCGGGAGCTGGGTTTCCGATGGGGCTGTGCAGGCTTCCTTGTCCGTTCTTGGAGGGGGCGCCGCACTTGGCGCGTCCGCATACTGCCTCGCCATTTTTGCCCTCCAAAGGAGGATTCGTTCACTTTTCGTGGCGTCCGCCTTTTCCGCTCTGGGAACCGGAGCGGTTCTGCAGGCTGTTGTCGATCTCCACGGTTCTCCGCTTGCGGTCTATGCCTGGATCACCACTTCTGCGTGGCTGATCGCGGGAGTGCTGTTTGTGGGAGCGGCCCATTCCGAGAGCAGGTGGCGCGCCGCCAGTCGAATCCAGGCGGTCGGCCAGTTCGCGGTCGCCGCATTTGCGGTCGCGGCGTTCCCGCTCGCGGTAATGCCAAGCGTTTTGAACCCCGCGCTTCTTTACGGCTTCAGCAGTTCAGCGCCGGCGGCGGCGATCTGTCGCGTGATCGATGCGGCTCTCGGCCTCTCTGCCACCGCTCTGATCTCGTGGGCACTTGTCGCAAACCATCGGCGATACATGAAGCTCTCGGACGGGCTCGCCGGACTGGTGAGCTACTTTCTCGTCGCATGCGCGGTTGGCTTGCTGTGCTATTCGGCTTGCGCCGAGCGGTGCGACGGTTGGTATACGATGGGTCAGGCCGCGTTCGTGTGGTCGTGGATCGCGCTGGTGGTCGGAAATGGCGTGGAGAACGCTTTCGCGCACAAGGAGGCCACCGAAAGGCTCGATGAGCTCAAGGCTATGCACGATGTCTCATGGTCGCTTGTTGGCGCCAGGAACGTCAAAGAGCTGTTGGAGCTGTTCGTGTCTACCCTGGTGAACAAGTTGGGGGCAGGGATCGCGGCGGTCTACCTGGCGAATGAGCAGGATGCGCTCGAACTCAAGGCGATCTGCGGGTCCGAGGAATCGAAGCCCGGAACCAGCTATCCCCTTGTTGCCTCCGGGCCGTGGCCGGGCTTCCACTCCGGGCATACCGCAAAGGCCTTTACGTCGAGGCAAGTGCAGGTGGCAAACGATGTTTTTGTGGACGTCGAGTTCGTGCCGTGGAGGGTGATTGCGGGGGATGACGGGTGCGCCGCGTCGATTCCGCTGGTGGACCGCGACGCCTGCATCGGCGTGTTGAACGCCTACTTCCCCGATGCCGGCCAGTTGACTACGGAGAGGCTCCGGCTGTTGACCACGATCGCGGCCGCGGCGACGTCTGCCATCGAATACGCAATGTCCAAAGAAGTCGAGCCGACCGCCTCAGATCTCGATCTTGCGGCCTGACAACAAGAAGAGAGCCGCGAACGGCTCTCTTCTCATCTGATCTCTTGCTTGTGAAGCTTACTTAGACTCGCTCTCCTCAGGCTTGGCGGCTGCGGCTTCCTCGGCCGCGGCAGTCTCCGCGACAGCAGCTTCAGCGGCAGCTTCCTCGGCCGCGCTGGGCTTGTAGACGTGAGGCTGCACGCAGGTACAAATCAGAGTATCGGCGTCGTTCAGCACCTCGATGTTATCGCCCAACTGGATGTCTCCGGCGCGCACGTGATCGCCGATGTTAAGATGGCTGACGTCCACATCGATGCGCGGCGGAATGTCAGTCGGCAAGCAACTGACATGCAGCTCATCGAGCGGCTGCTCCACCGTTCCGCCTTCCTTGAGGCCCGCAGCCTCGCCAATGAGCACGATCGGCACACTGACGGACACTTTCTCATCGAGGTTGATCCTCTGGAACTGCATGTCCAGAACTCTGCGGGTCAGCGGGTCCTTGTAGAACTCTTTGAGGATGACCATGCCGTCTGTCTTCTCGGGGCTGCCCTTGATCTTCAACTCGATCAGGGACTTGATGCCCGCCTCGGCGTGCTTGGCCTGCTTGGCAAAGTCTTCGAGCTTGAGCTCTATGGAAACAGGCTCGGCATCGTGGCCGAAAACGCTTGCGGTCACGTAGCCCTGCTTGCGGATCTGTTTCATATGTCCTTTGGTCTTATCGGAGCGATAGATCGCTTCCAGCTTCAGTGTTTCCATTAATCGCTTGTCCTCCCGAATGTCACCGTGCCAGTATAACCGGAAAGCGTGTTATTCGTCAAGTGCGCGAACGGCCCGCCGCGTTTGCGGCACTCAGCTCCTCTTTCGCCTCAGCATCGCGCCCAACCCGCCCAAGCCTGCGAGAAGGGGGAGCAGCGAAGATGGTTCGGGGACCAGAGTGGCAGTGAACTGGAACTCATAGCCAGTCCTGCCGTCCGCTGTCGCATATGCTGGAAAGTCCCACCGAATGCCACTCGCTTGCTGCACGTCTATCGACGTGCCCACCGCCACTGAGCACACTCCTTGGCCGTTGATAGTGCCCAGTGGCGCACGAACGTAAGTGAGCGTATACTTCACATCGGGTGCAGGGTTGTAAATGTTGAAGAAGTAAACCTCTGCGATACCATTAGGATTAGATTGGTCCCACCAGAAATCGAAAGTCCAGGTTTTTGACTCTCCGGTCCGCAGCACGATATTATTCCCCATGTACGTATACGTCCACTTGAGCGGAGCGCGATGATCCACCCAATAGAACCCGGTTGAACCACTCCAGCCGCCGATCCCGCTCTCGTGATACGTACCCCAATACGTCCCTCGACTGTCGGTTAGCAGCCTATCGCTTGTGTCGAAACCATCCGAGGCGGAAGGGCTGACGCCAGCGAGCATACCGCCGAAACCCCACGACCAGTTGTTATCACTCGCGTGTGCTAAGCAGCATACGGACATTACTACTAATGCGAATAACAAAGTTTTGAGCACACAAATAACCCCTGTTCTGTTTCTCATACCGAGGTATCTCCTTTTTCATAAGGTTCCTACTGACTCAAAGCTGCCTCCAGCTTAGGGAAGGAATACTGATACTTGTTATCGGGATTGGGGTCCAGTGGATCGGCCTCCATAGCCCCGCCGCCATACAGCAGTGCGTTCGTGTAGTCACCGATCGCAGTAGAATCATTGCCGCCATTGTTTGGTGTGCCGGGATTTGAGGGTTGGGGCGGCTGCCTCGGAGTTGTCGTCCAAGCTCAATCCCAACCCGGAAATCCCGATACGAACCAGCCCAGCAATCCAGCGCTCGCTCCGGGACTTCCGTTCCGCCACGCTGCACACAAGTCCCGAAACACCACGCCGGCGAGTCTGCACCAGGTTCAGTATTGCATGCTATGAGGCGGTTGTCAATGGGCGGAGTGAGAGTTGTTGGAAATTGTGTTAGAGCAATGGAACGCCATTTGAACTCGATCTTCGCGAGACCACTATCTGTCAGTCGCTCGCTTGCGCGCGGAGTTGGCGACCCTTATCGCGTTCATCACGTCGGCCTCTGTGACCGGTCCGCGGAAGAAGGTCAGCTTGCCATCGACAAAGACCCCGCTGGAGAAGCCTTTGTCGATCACCGCCTCGCGGGTGCTCGTATTGTGGACAACCACTTCCACATCCTCGCTTTTCGACCTCTGCACGGCCTGCAATACGGTCTCGCGGTTATGTATGCCGACATAGCACAGGCGGCAGTCCATGATGTCTACGCGAAGCTTGGTCTCATTGCTTGGCGGGTCGAATCTGGATGGCAGGTACTTAGGTTCTTCGGTCTCCTCGTTGAAGACGACGTAGTAGAGAGTCGAGAACCCGCGCGACTCGCCTCTGGTCAGACCCATGTTGTCAAGGAAAGTCGCTGTTACGTGTCCGTGAATGGGTTCTTCTTCCCGCAGACCTTCAGCCACGATCCCCGCGGCCCCGCTGGATCTGGCGTCGGCGATGGCGCTCTCGATCAGCATTTTGGTGACGGCCCCCTTGTCGTGCGAAGGCTTAACCTGAATGCACTGCACCATGTAGAGCCCATCGCCGCCTATCTCCATCGGTGCCTTCTCGATAGGGTAATACAACACGAACCCGACCGCCTCGCCGTCATCGTCTCTGGCGATCTGACCTTTCAGCTTACCGCCGTCGAGCCAGGCTTCGAGCTGCCCATGCCACTCGTGCGAAAACTGCGTCCCCGCCGGGCAGAACAAGCCCTCACGCAGGTTATCCATACTAAGTTGTTCGATCTTCATGTCTACTCCCTCGCTGCTAGCATTATACACCCATTGGCGCAATCATCTGTAGGGGCGAAGCATTTGCAGTCAGGCTTTTCGATAACGCAGGCTTGCCAAGCAAATGCTTCGCCCCTACTGCCCGCGCAGGATAAAGCCGGCCCTTCATGTAAGAAGAAGCAGATAGACTATGGGCGCTAACTACACCATCGACAATCTGCACGCCGGCTACGACGGCGCGGCTATACTGCAAGGGGTCTCGATCGGGCTTCGAGGCTCCGAGTTCGCGGGCGTCATTGGCCCGAACGGCAGCGGCAAGACCACGCTTCTGCGGTCGATGTCGCGCGTGCTTGCGCCGATGGGCGGATCGGTGACCCTCGACGGCAGAGACATCTACTCGATCCCCGCGCGGGACTTCGCGAGGCGGGTTGCGGTGGTCCCGCAGGATACGCTCGTCGCATTCGATTTCAGCGTTCTCGAGATCGTGCTTATGGGGCGGTCGCCGAGGCTGGGGCGGTTCGCGGTCGAGGGTGTGCGCGACACCGAGATCGCGCTGGAGGCTCTCGCTCGAACCGGCACCGTGCATCTCAGGGACCGGCAGATCAACGCTCTTTCCGGCGGCGAGCGGCAGAGGGTCATGGTCGCGCGCGCGCTTGCTCAGGAACCCGATGCGCTCCTGCTCGACGAGCCGACTTCTCACTTGGACATCAGCTTCCAGTTCGAGATAATGGACCTCATCAAGTCGCTGAATCGCGAGCGCGGAATGACTGTCCTGGCGGTGCTGCACGACCTGAACCTCGCGAGCCAGTATTGCGACAGGCTTATACTCATAGGCCAGGGGGGCGTGCAGGCCGACGGCTCCCCCGACGAGGTCATCACCGCCGACAACATCCGCCGGGTCTACGGCGCGGAGGTCTGGGTGCGCAGGCATCCCGCGACCTCACGGCCGTATGTCATAGCCGGGGTGAAGCGCTCTGTTGGGGAGCGAGTTCGTCCGGGACATGTTGTCCCGGATGCCACTAAGCGGGACATGCTGTCCCGCACCACCGTCCACGTCATCGGGGGTGGGGGAACCGCGGCGCCGGTGCTTGCCAAGCTCGCGCGGAGGGGTTACGCGCTGACATGCGGCGTGCTGAACCTGGGCGACGCGGATCAAGAGGTCGCCGAGGCGCTGGACATCCCGCACGTCTCCCAGCAGCTCTTCGCTCAGACCACTCCGGAGTCTTTGGAGAGCCATCGTGATCTGATGCGCGCCGCTGACATAGTCGTGCTTACCGACGTGCCGGTCGGGCATGGCAATATCGCTAACGTGGAAGTCGCGCTCGAAGCCGCCCGCGCGGGCAAGCCCGTAATCGCGCTCAAACCCGATCTGATCTCCGAACGAGATTTCACCGAGGGCAAGGCGACTGAACTGGTGGAGGAGATCATCTCGCTCGGCGGGCGCAGCGCCGCGACTGTGGACGAGGTCGTGCGGGCGGTGGAGGAGTTGTTGGGATGACGAGTGGAAGTCTGATTGCTGGAGGGGTGCGCCAAGGAGCGGCTATAAGGAGTTCAACGATGGTCACAAAGCGAGTAGTATTGTCCGTGCTGCTGATCTTGGTAATCCACGGATGCTGCGCAGCTGGATCTGCCGCTGAAAAGCGCCCGGTGATCGTGGCATTTGCTACGGAGGGCATCCACGGCCCGGATACAATCAGCGTATACAGCGGGAGTGCCGGGCTACACAAGGTCATCAGAGCCACTGGCATATTCAACTGCGTAATACATGGCTATGATGTCGGGTCGGACACCTGGCTAGAGGCGACGCCCGACAAGCGGCCCTATGGTCCGGAGTCACTTATGAGAATCCGCAACGGCAGGAAGACCGCAATCCGTCTAGCTCAATTCCCACAAGACGGCTCGATTCAGGAGTTGGCGTTGACTGCCGGCACTCTAACAGTTTCGTCAGTCGAGAATGGTCGCTTGGTACTCCGTTTCTACAGTCTGAGCGGGTCTCTGAGATCGAAGCGCGTTGTTGCAGTGCCCGGCAAGATGATCGTGGAATGCCTGGATCCAATCAGTGTGGCCCGCAACGGTCTTGTGGCCGCGTGCCTTCGTATGAAAGGGGCTGCTCGCTACGATCTCTACGTTTTCGATGCCAAGGGAAGGGTGCTTGAACGGGTGGGCAGAGGGCTAGGCCCGGAGTTCGACTGGGAAGGGCGACGCCTTGCGTATGGAGACTCATTCATGGCGTACGATGCTTCGACCGGTTTTACGAGTTCGTCGGAAGATGATCTTGGCAACACCATCATATATGACCTGAAGACAAAGCTGAAGAGGACTCTAGAAGTTGGGAGCCCGCCAGAGGCAATCCGGCCAAACATCCCCGGTCTCTCCAAGGAATCTCCGTATTACTCGATGTCTCTGTGCTACTGGTCTCCTGATGGCCGTCAACTTGTCTGCTCGTACTCGCAGGGAGAGTTTGCAGAGAAGCTGCTTTACTCCATCGATATCACCTCCGCCAAGCTCGTATGGAAGAAGTTGCCGATTGAGGTATACGACGGTCAATGGATAGTGCTGGAGAAGATGCCGAAGCTCCACTGCAAGCCATAGCAGGTTGCCGATTTGGGTCAGGACGCCAGCCCAAAGCCTTCCAGTGCGATCTGGCAGCGCTACCCGCCCCAGACTCTACGCCAAGCCTCGACGACTGTCTTGCCCGTAAAAATCACGGTCTGCGGGGCGATCTTGCGCACTCCCTCGCGCTCGCGGACAGATTCGAAGACATCGTTGCGGAAGTACCTGACCGCAAGCTCCACCGGCGATTGCAGCTTGAACGGCTTGATGGTCTTCAGCTTGCCCATCGCCGCCTTCGCCTTTTCGCGGATGAGGTCGTGGACCACGGGCATGGGCTTGAGTATGGCGGCGTGGCGGCTGATGCCCTCTTTCGTCACCGCGCACTCCACGTCAGGCGAAACGATTCGTGCCTCCGCGCACGCCTTGTCATCGCCGCTGACCATCACGAACGGCACGTCGAACACTCCCGCCGCCGCCGCGCTCAGGCCGATCTCGCCCATGACCTCGCCGTTGATGCGCATCTCGACCCACGAGCCCGACGACATAGTGTGTTCCAGCACCGCGCCGGGCGTTCCAGCCATCGCGTGGACACCGATCTGGAAAAGCCCGTCATAGGATTCGTCGATCAGATGCAGATAATCCGTGCGAGGGGTGCCCTGGATATACCGCGCGCCCTCGTGGAGCATGTCCCAGCGGAAGTTGCGCGCCATGTTCACGCCGTGGCTGTCGAGCACCAGCGCCTCGGTCGCGCCGCCATCGATCGCCCCTTGCACGGCCGCGTTCACTTCGAGCGTCAGCCATTCCCGAGCCTGCTCGTAGCCCGGCTCACCGGCAAACGTCTGGCTCTGGTTAATCACCCCGCCAACGCCTTCCATGTCCGTAAGAATATAGATCTTCACTTCGTGCTCTCCCATGTATTGCTATGACGCGAAAGCCCGAAATCCAGAAGAACGGGAAAGGGACTCTGAACCCTTTCCTTTCGGGCTTTCTACATTTCGGGATTTCGCGTCAAGGAACACCCCTCAACTACCACAATATGGAAAAGGGAGATCCACGCGGGTTCTCCCTTTTTCTCATCGCATCTGATAGAATATACGAACGCACCTAAACGGCCCGAACGACCTTGCCGGCCTTGATGCACTTGGCACAAACCCGCATCTTCTTGGTTGTGCCTTTGATGCTGGTTCGGACGGTCTGTAAGTTGGGCAGCCAGCGGCGCTTGGTTCGCGGGGCGCGTAAGGCCCACGCGCCGGAATGGACGTGTCTGATATTCTGACCGAAAAGCGGACCCTTGCCGCAGACATCACAAATGTTGGACATATCTGAAAGGACCTCCTGAACTCACACAAACGCGAAAATTATCTTACCATAACGCGAGGCTCTTTGCAAGTAGGCGCTTCGGGTCACTCAATATGCAATACTCAATAACTGAACTGATCAAGCCTCCCCAGGTCCTCGACGTGCGGGATACCGTGCGCCGGGCGGCTGGGGTCATTCGCGCGTCGGGTGGCTCTCGAATGCTCGTCGTCAGGGAGGGCCGGGTAACCGGCTCGGTCACGGAGCAGGCTATTGCGGCGTTTCTTGCCTCCGCGTCCGACCCCGAAGCAGCGCTGAGTCAGCCGATCGATTCGCTGGTGGAGTACTATCCTGTGTTTGTCAGCCCTTCGATCTCCGCCCAGGATGCCGCAAGGGCGTTCGCCGAGCACGGGGTCGATGTGCTTCCGGTGGTCGATGAAGTCGGCGGCTTGCGCGGCGTGCTCTACCGAAGCGAAGTCATCGCACTGCTCACCATGAACCTGCGGCCTCCCTCGGTCGGGGGAATGGCGACGCCACTGGGGGTCTACCTTACCACCGGTTCGATCAGCGGCGGCGCGGGAAGCCTGGGTCTCTATCTGACCGGAATCACGCTGGGGCTGATGATGATAGTCAGCAAGATCGCCGCTGATAGTCTCGTCGGCCTGCTTGCGCGATACTCGATCCACGCGCTTTCCCCGGCGCTGGCAGCGGCCATCAGCTATCACGACCTCTACAGTGTTGCGTCCGTCGTGCTGAGCATAACTTTAATGCTGCTCATGCTGAGGCTTTCGCCTCTAGCGGGCTACCATGCGGCTGAGCACATGACCGTCCACGCTATCGAAGCGGGAGAGGACCTCTCGCGCAATGCAGTCATGCGCATGCCGCGCGTGCATCCCCGGTGCGGAACGAACCTGCTGGGGGCGCTGTCGATCTTCATCCTCATCACCTCCGAGTTTCGAGGGGAGGTCGCGGCGCTGGTCGCGATGGTGGTCGTGATGCTTGGGCGGCGCGCCATAGGCGACTGGATGCAGACGGTGTTTACCACCAAGCGGCCCAACGATCGGCAGCTTGCGAACGGCATTGCCGCCGGCGACGAGATCCTTCGCCGCTTTCACGAGCATCCAAGCTATCAGGCCTACGGCTTTGCGCGGGTGTGGAATATGGGCTTTGTGCAGGCGGCGGCGGGAATGAGCACGGTGCTCTTTGTCGTATACCTTGTGGAGAAGTTCTTCAACACGACGGTGCTGTTTTAGTCAGAAGTCAGAAGTCAGAGGTCAGAAGTCGGAAGTCGGAAGTCGGAAGTCTCCGGGTAGGATACCTGGAGGGATGAGACAACGGCCTCAGTCCCCGCAGGGGGACTTCGTGCCTTCGTTGCCGCGGTTTCAACCGCCGGAACTGCGGGAACCCGTGGCGTGTGGGCATCGTCGTAAAGGATGACTATGAAACCTAACCGAATCCCCCTTGCTCTTCTAGTCTCCGCACTCGTCTTCACCTGCTGTGTTCCCGGCTTTGGGGAGGCGGTGAAGTATAGGTCCTCCGGGACGTTTGTGGATGCGTCGGGCGGCCAGCACGCGTGGAGCATAAACGACGGTCACACGCTACTCTGGGATTCGGCCCCATATATCCCCGTGGGAACGGTGTTTGTCTCCCAGTATCTCGCTCCGTCAGCGGGTGATGACGCATACGTCGCCGACGTCAAGAGCCTGGAGACGCTCAAGAGCAAGGGCATTACCGATGTCATCCTGACCAGCGGCGCCCCGATAACCATGTGCAGCGCCGCATCGTTGCAAAAGATGATCGACTACCTCGACGCCAACGGCTTTACCTACGGAGTCGAGCTCGACGGTGGGCCGAGTGCCCCGCTTGAGGGCTACGTCATTTCCCCGAACCGCTACAGGCTTGAAGGGCCTTCCGACAAGACGACGGTTACCTGCGCCTGGCCGGACGTAGACTCCGCGATGTATGTGGTCGTCAGCAAGTTCGATAACTCAATCAAGGCCAACGGCGGCGCGATCGTCAAGGACGGCAAGGTTACGATAGACCTCGCCTCCCCGCTGAAAAGCGGCGATGTGCTTATCGTCTACCCTCACAAGATGCTCTCAAGCATGGGGGATCTGTGGAGCGGGTATGGCGAATATCGGGACAGAGTCCTCGCCTTTTTCAAGGGCGTCAAGTTCGGGCGGGGGATGAGGTTCTTTATCGAACCGTTCAGCATGAAGATGGACTTCACCGGCGAAATGCTCGGTTTTCTGCCCGACTCAAGCGGGTTCCGCGTGGGGTTCGAGGCGTATCTGACCCGAAAGTATAAGCACGAGGGCGGCGTGAACGCGGCGTGGGGCCTCAACGAGAACCTCGAAAGCATCGAGCGGGCCGCCAGGCTTATCCCGCTGTGGACGGCGACCAGGGGCGTGCCGTATGCCTACGACAAGGCCAGCGCGCATTTGTTCTCCGTCAACCCTGTCATTGCCACGCAGATGTGGCGGGACATTGTGGACTACCGCGACAGCTCCGCGCAGGAGTTTATGAATACCATCGCCGATACGCTCCGCAAGCAGGTGGCGAACGTGCCGGTCATCTTCAAGAGCTCGACCTACCACCGCATCTATGCGAACCCGTTCGGTATGGGCGGGATCGACGGGCTGGCCGTGCAGAGCTACGGCGTTGGCGAGGCCCCGGTAGATCGGATCGCGGGGCCGGTATACGCGCTGGCTGAAGAGTCGGGCAAGGCCACATGGTTTATCGTTGCCGGGACGCAGGCGTCTGCTGATGGCAAATCAGCCTATCTCGGCGAGGCCGCGATGGCGGGGACTCTCGACTCGTTCCGCGAGATCGGCTGCAAAGGCTTCTTTGTGGACCGCCTGGCCTCAAGCCCCGACCAGATGGGCTGGCTTGCGGGCTTCAAGAGCAAGATCGCCAAGACCTGGACCGATTTCAAGCCCGAGGTGGTCTACTACCCGACCGACCCCGCGACCGGGGCGTATGTCAAGCGGCTTGCGCGCGATACGTGGTGGCTGCCGACCCTGCGGAATGGCAGCACGACCTACATCGGCGACGAGCTTTTTGCCTACACCATCCTAGGCGAGGGCAACGCGTATATCTGGTCGGCGTCCGGCAAGAGGGTCGTGACTATGAGCACTGGCGGCGCCGCGACGCCCTCGGTCGATTTCCCGCCTGGCGTAAGCATTTCGGCAAAGAAGGGCGTGTTCACGCTCACTGTGGACGAATCCCCGACCGTGCTTCGCGGCATCAACTTCACGCAGGTCTTCCCCCGCGATACCGCCGAAGCGGAGGTTAACCAGCTTACCCAACTGATTCCGCTTGCCGACAAGGCCGGCATCGACGTCAAAAAGGCTCGCGGCACCCTGGAAAGCGCGAAGAACGTCTTCAACAACGGTCAGGCCTACATCGCCTACGGCATTGCCGCCGACGGTGTCACGGAGCTTCGGAACGCGCTGGGACCCGATCTCTGGATGGAGGGCGAGAAGTCACCCGCAAGCAACCTCGGCTCCGTGATCGCCGCGCCGGGTGCGAGCGGAGCGCTGGCGCTGGTGCTCGACACCGAGATGGACGCGCCTCTCAATCCCTATTCAGCGACGTATACCTTCGAGTCCACGGCGAACTTGAGTTACGAGCTGTGGCTTGCGGCCTCGCCGCCGGCCGAGGGCTCCCCGGCAAGCTACTCAATCGACGACGGCGCATGGACGTCCGTGAGCGCGACTGATGGCAAAGTCGAGAACTACGGGCCGGGCCTGGCTTGGTATAAGATCGGGGTTGCGAATTTGGTCCCCGGCAGCCACGCGCTCACGCTTCGCATCGACGGCAAGCGCACCGTCGACAACCGCTACTACTTCGTCATCGACGCAATCGTGCTCAGCCCACGTGGGTTCAAGCCGAACGGGGTCGTGAAGCCTTTTTAGTACGCTCACCTCGCCCGCCGCTCCGATGTTCAGCCAAAAAGAGGAGCCCACTGTCAGCACTGACAGTGGGCTCCAACTCATCGTCTGATCCGCAGGGCTTTAGTCCCCGCTGATCTGCAAGAATCTAACTGCATCGGCAATGACGACCTTGCCGGTCGCGCCTGTGCCGTTGCCCAGTCTGACGTATCCCGCAGTGCCGGACAGGAAGTGCCGGCTGCTCTGCAGGAGTACCCACTGTCCTCCGGTGACAGTCTGGTTTACGGCAACCGTCCCGTTCCCGCCGTCCCACACTGTGGTGTACGGGGAGTTGGTCGCACGGTTGGAGCCGATCGCGTACCAGACATAGACGTTGTAGTTGCCTGGGTACGCAATAGTCGGCGTCCACGTTGCCGTCTTGGTTTCAGTGACGGCGGTGCTGGCGAATAGGTAGTCAGCGCCGTACTTGTCGGTAGAGGCAGTGGCTGTCGACCACGCTCCCACGAGCGTCGTTACCCCGTTATCCAGGATGATGTCAGAGAACGCAGGAGTGGTCGCGCCGGCCACCGTGCTCTGGGCCGACTCGTTGCTCCGTGCGTCGATTGCCGACACCGTGTAGGTGTAAGCGGTACTCGGCGATCTACCGGTATCCACGTAGGTGAGCGTGGTCACGGTGGTGACATAGGCTCCACCACGGTAGATCTTGTAACCGGTCACACCGACGTTATCCGTTGAAGCCGACCATGACAGGTTGACCCTTGTGGGCGTGGCTGCCGTGGCAGTGAGTCCTGCCGGTACGCTCGGCGGTAATCCGTCCCACGTGGTGGCGTTGGCAGAGGTGCTCTGGGCCGAGTTATTCCCTGCCGCGTCGTAGGCGCTCACCGTGTAGGTGTAGGTAGTGAGTTGGGTAAGACCGGTGTTCGAGAACGAGGTCGTTGCGCTGGTTCCGACCTGAGTTCCGCCACGGTAGATCTTGTAACCGGTCACGCCCACGTTGTCCGTTGACGCAGTCCATGTCAGGTTCACGCTCGTCGCGGACGTGGCGGTTGCGGCCAGATTGGTCGGCACGCTCGGCGCCTGAGTATCTCCGCTAGGGGTGGTTACGTTGGCCACCGTGCTCTGCGCCGAGTTGTTAGCCACCGAGTCGTAAGCGCTCACGGTGTAGGAGTAGGCAGTCCCCGCTGAGCAGGTGGTGTCCGAGTAGGACGGAGCAATGCTCGTGGCGATTTGCGCGCCATTGCGGAAGACCTTGTAGCCGTTTACGCCCGTGTTGTCGGTGGAAGCAGTCCAGGCCAGGTTCACCACGGTCTGGGATGCCGCCGTGGCCGTGAGGCCCGTCGGCACGGATGGCACCGTGGTGTCGGCCCCGAAGTACTCCATCGTGATGTAGTCCACGATCCAGCGGTTGCCGTGGTTCGTCTGGTCGAAGTCTAGCCGCAGTTGAGTTATGTGCGCGGCAGGCCAGTTGGCGTTTTGTCCAACCGGGAAATAGACGTCCGCCCATCCGTCCTTGGCATTGAACGTCACATGCGACGACTTCGACTCGGTGTAGGCGCCATCGGCCTGGGAGACCCAGTAGAGGCCCATGTCGTGAGCGGTCGTGCTGCCGTTCTGCGGGAAGACTCGGACGTGGACCCAGTCGTTCACGCCGCCGAGGTAGTTGTACGGATAGCCGCCTCCACCGATCGGCGGGCTAAGAATATAACCGTCATTGCCGGTCTGGTCGCTCACCAGACAGCCCGGCCAGCTGCCGCTTGTCTGCCAAGGGGCCGTCATCGCGTTACCGGCATACCAGCCCATCACGTCGCCGCCGGTGTCGAAGTGCCACCATGGGGCATTCTGCAGGACGAAGTGGTTGACGATGTAGCGGGTGCTGCTGTTGGTGTTGTCGAAGTCCAGGCGCATCTGGTTGACTGTCTGTCCCCAGTACTTGGAGTTGTTTATGTAGAGGTTGACAGTGGCCCAGCTATTCTGCGCGTTGTAGTTGACGAGAGGAGTAGACTTGTCAGCGGCGAAGGCGTTCTCCGCGTTGGTCTTCCAGAAGAGCTGCATGTCGTGCGCGGCGGTAGTGCCGCTCTGCGGATAGAAGTTAACATTGACGACCTGGGGGGCGTATACGCCGGTGAAATTCTGGGCCGGGCTGTAGACGAAGGCGTCATTGCCCGTCTGATCGAAATACATGGATCCGTTCCAACTGCCGGCTCCGGTCCACGCGATGCCCGAAACGCTGTTTCCAGAGGTCCAGCCATCGGTGCCGTCACCAAACAAGTAGGGCGGGTTGATCCAGGTGGTTCCATTGACCACGCCCATGTAGTAACCCCAGTCCCAGCCCGCGCCCGGGTCGGTGTGACCTGGTCCGCAGACGCAGTTGTTGATGTCAACGTGTCCCAGGACTCCAGGAGGGCACGCGTTATGCGACTTGGGGATGCCCCAACTATCGCAGATGTCGCGAGTCAGCAGCCCGGATGCGTTATACAGAGCCACGGGATGGGATGCGGATGCGGCGTATCCCTCATGTTCGATCCCGATACAGTAGTTATTGGCGCAACCGACGTGCCACGCCCTGTACCACTCATCCACGCACTGCCATACCCCGCCGGCTTCCGACACCACATAGTGGGCCGAAACCTGAGCGCTGCAATTATTGAACCAGGCGAGCGTTCCTGCCGCGCTGCCCTCGGCTGTGTGGACGATGACAGTATTCTTCGAGTACGAACCGGTTTGGTAGTTGCAGGACGCCGCCGCATACCACGTCGCGGGCGGGTACTGGGCCGTCATCGGAGAGTAAGAGTTGCTTGATGGCGTCTGAAGCGGGCGCGCCATCAGTGGCGAGTAGTCCTGCGCGCGAACTGCCGACGTGGGCTGCAGCTTTGCCAGGTCGATGTTGCCTATGTCCTGGGCATCGAACTGGAATGCTTCTCCGGCTGAGTTCACGTAATCGAGACCCTTGACCAGCTTGTCGAAGATCTCCATCGCGAACATCCGGCTATACTGCGCGTCCAGGCCGGCGTACTTGATCACCGGATAGAGCCATGCCTCAAGGCCTTTGCTTCGGTCTATCTTCATCTGGTCGGCATAGGCCGATAGCACAGTCGCTGCTGCCTCGATGTTGCGACCGGGATCGACTATGATCCGCTCCTTCGGGACTTTGGTCAGTCCGGCGCCTTCTCCGAGCGAGTCGCTGTGCCAGACGTTGTTGGCACGGAGCGCCATGACGCCATAGCCGCCTTCGATGGTGGGAGCATCCCCACGGTTCTCGAAGTGGCTGCCGAAGTAGCCCAGAGTGAGGAGCAACGGCAGTGGGACGTCGTGTTTCGCGGCCGCCCTCTCAAAGTCCGGCATGATGGGTTGGGCAAATGGTGCTTCTTGCTGAGCAAGCACGGAACAGGCCGCTACCAGCAAAACAAACCCCACCAGTAGCAGAATCGGAATTCTTGGTCTAGCCATTCTTCGTTCCCCCTTTTTCGTTCTTTCTCTCTTTAGAGTATGTTACCGGGTGCCCGTTCTCTCAGGCTGGCCGTGTCCGACCTCCTGTGAGAAACGCCTTCCGCAAACCTTCGATCACCTCTTTTCCCTGCGTTGTTCTTTCCGGCCTGGGCTGAGGAACTGGACTACCCTACCACGAGCCTGTCCCATCCATAGATGGAAGTGGTCATGGCTCCGGCTGAATGTTAGGCTGTTTCTTCCGTTTTGTCAAATGTGTCAGCCCTTTCGTCAAGGGCGGCTCTTAGTATCCGCAGGTTTTATATCCCATGATCCTCCTGAAGCCTTTCTCAACAGAAACTTCGACGGCAAGCGCACCGTCGACAACCGCTACTACTTCGCCATCGACGCAATCGTGCTCAGCCCGCACGGGTTCAAGCCGAACGGGGTCGTGAAGCCTTTCTAGTCTTGACCGTCCGAGGCGCAGTTCGTTTGGCTCGTTTCGCACGGTCAGAATTCGCGTTTTTGTACGAACGAATCGCCCCTCAGTTCACGCTCAGCCCACGCTCAGATTTTGGGCGGCGAGATTTCGTTTTAGCGGTTTAATAGTTATCAGTTGTCGGTTGTCGGTTGTCAGTGGGGAAGACGGCGTTGGGGACTGAAGACTGATGACCATCAACTGAATACTTCCCCCATGTACACAGTACGACAAGTAGGCACTTTTGCAGGGAAATCCCCGGTATATTTCGGTTAAATGTTGTTCACGGGCGGCTGACGCAGTTGATGGTTGAGGGTTGAGAGTTGAGAGAAGGGAGGGGAAAGCGGGGTTGTTTGGAGTGCGGCGTGATCCGCCGCTTTGGATTGCGCGTAAATGGTACGCTGTTAGCCGTGCTCGTCGTATAGAGCCTGCAAGTGCGATGTGTCTCTTTGGTAGCTTCGGCTACATGCAACCGAAGCAACGAATTTACACAGTGTGGTAGCGTTCGCCCTCAGCGAACGAGCGGCTCTTGGGCTTTTTAGAAACCTCCCACGGCAGGCGCGGCCTGTTGGCCGTATCGCAGAGGGGAAACTCCTGCATACGGCGGGAAATCCTCTCGCGCAGTTCGGGGGACAGACCGAAGCCCGATTCAACAATATCGTCTATCAACTCAGTCGCTCGGCGGAAACGGTTCTCCGCACGTTCGCGGCTGTGAAAGGCGGTGTCGAAATCGCTGAGTATTTCAGCCGCCAGTTCAACCGGGACAACCTTTTGCCGCATGAATGCGGTCTTGGAAAGCTCGACAGCTTCGCCAAAGTAGGCCGTGAGGTGGTTGACTAGGTACCTGAGCAGGTTGGTCTCGCCGCGGAGGGATACGTTCGGACTGAGCCACAAGCGACCTTCGGGCTCGTCTAGTTCGGGAGCGAAATGGTCCTCCGTCAGCGTTGTGCCATCCGGCCACCCGCCGAAGTCGAGCGGCCACTCGCGCACCAGGACGGAATGCTTACCGCTCACGCATTTCTGCCAGATGGCTGCTTCCGATTCCGCGCGTTGTGCCCCGAGCGCATGCGCGATTCGGGACAGGCGGTCAAGTCGCGCCCAGAGGCGCGGGTCTAGGGCCGGTAGCGGCAGAGCCTCCAGTGTTCTAGGGTATAAGTGGTAGTCGCGCCGTCCACCTCCGGCTACGCCTGAGCGGAGGCACAGGAATGAGTAATACCGTTCTGCGCGTGAATTGAGCAAGGCAGCCAAGGCGTACGCGGTCTGGCCTTCGGGAGCGTTTGGCCTGAGCAGCACCACGGTGTCCTGGCAACACACATTGGCCGGGTTGACTACCGTTGCGTTTAGAGTGACGTGTATCTCTGGGACAGCCACAACTGTGTGAGGCAGCCGCATTCGCGAACTGCTGTTCACAAGTGAAGCCCACAGAGAGGGGTCCGATGCTTTATCGAGGCATATTGTCCGCCGCGCAGGCTCTGCGTGAAAGGCGCGCAGGTCTGCTCCCGTGAGCAACGGACAGGCCCCTTCGGGCATCTTGGAGTGTGCGCTGAGTTCTTGCGCGGCACCCGTACTCCCCGCTTTTACGCCAAGCCGCGCGGTTGCTGCGGTTCCCAGTTTCGGAGACGACCTCAGCTTGTCGAGAACCGGGACATCTTCGGCTGTTATCTCCAACGGCCAGCCGGATTCGGACAGCCCGCTGAATGCTGTCCACGGTATACGACTTGTGCGGGTTCCGGCCGGGGCTTGACCACGCGCACGAGCCAGCAGGTCGGCCCTGGAACGGAGACACTGGATCAGGGTGATCTTGTGATCAGCAGGGCGAGGCGACTTCCGAACGAAGAGCAGGAACGGAACCACATCGCTGTCAAACAGTTCGTGACACGCCCAATCAAGCGGCACGAGTTCCTCGATGGTGTAGTCCTCGCGCTCCAACAGTTCCCGGACAGGCCGAGCGAAGGCAGCGTCGGCAATAGCGCGAGGCAGGATAAGGCCAAGCATACCACCCGGCTCCAGCCAGTCCAGGGCGCGCCGAATGAAGTAGACCGCGAGGTCCACGTTGCCGCCGTCGTGCATATCCGCGTATTGCCGTTTGAGCTGATCCCGATCCTCGTCGGGCAGGCGTTCCGCCCTCACGTATGGTGGGTTGCCGACTACAAAGCTGTAGGTGGAATCCCTGCACTGGGCTGCGTCTCTGGTGACCTCAGCGCTTTCGGGGGAAGAGCCCGTGGAAACGAAACCCACGAGGGAGTCACGCAGGAGGGAGTTGATTCTGTGCACGGAGAAGCGGGCTGGTTGCCGGGTTTCCGCCGTGAGGTCGAAAGTCGCGAACAGGAGGTTCATGTCGGCGATGTAGACGGCGAAGTGGTTGATGTCCAGCCCGTGGATCGCCGCACCGATGCGCTCCTGCACATCCGCCTTGGGCAGGCTCCTCTTGGCGTCGGCGTCTTTGACGATACCGGCTGCCTGCACGAGGAATGCGCCGGAACCGCAGGCAGGGTCAAGAAGACGGACCTGCGCGCCGGTCTCGACTGCCTCGCGCAGACCGACGCGAGCGAGTATATACTCCACGACCTCCTGGTCCGTGTAGAACTCACCGAGGTCCTTACGCAGTTTCCTGTCGAGGATGCCCTGATAGATCGCACCCAGCACGTCTACGTCGTTGCTGAGTCCGCTGAGGTCGAAGGCATTGAGGCGGTAAAGGACCTTGAGCAAGGCCGCATCGAACCGTGGATCGTCCACGGGCATGAGCGCGTCAAACGGGGTTTCCGCATATAGTTGTTTGCAGACACGCTTAGCATCGGCAAAGGCAAGTCCCACCCAGTGTGCGACAAGGTCGCCGTTGTCCAGCACCATTCTCCACGCTTTCAGGCCGCCGTTGGATATCTTGGGCAGGATCAGCTTCTGGTCTTCAGCAAGTCGCACGAAAAGGAGCCTTCCGATGGCAACATAGGCGGCGTTCGCACGGAAGATGCGTTCAAGCGCGGTGCGCTCGTTCTCGTTGCGTTCTTTCTCGTACTTCGTGTAAGCCTGCTCGCCGCAGAAATCGTCGAATGCCTGGTGAAACCGTATCTCCGGGGAGTGGCGCCGGTCGAAAGCGCGCATCCCACTCTCTAGCTTGAAGGCGCGTTCGTCGCCGACGTATTCCCAGGTGACCTGCTCGAGCTCTTTTTCATAGGCATCGCGTTCAGGCACATAGGAATCGTAGCTCGTTTTCAGACTAAACAGCGACTGCTGGAGATACGCAAGCAGGATATCGGTGCAAGCGCTCAGGCTGGCCGTGAGCTTGTCTACTGTCTCGCTGGTGACCTTGATGTACCCGTACGGCAGTTCTCCGGCGCGGAAGCGCTCCAGATACTTGCGCTCCCGTCCAGCCTCCGCACTAATCGGCTCAAGAAGGGCCGCCACTTCCTGGTCAGTGGTAGCCTGATGCCACACCCGATCCTCAAGTTCGAAGTCGAGCTCTTCCTGGCCGGTCTCCAGTCGGATGCCCGCGATCTCCTTGCCTGAAACGTCGCAGAGGAGGAATGTCTGCGGTGCGACCCAGAGGAAATAGGCAGTCTCATCGTCGATGTATTTCTTCTTGTCGTTCCAAAGACGGTCGCGGTCGTAACGTCTGCGGATGAGCCGGTCATCTGTCTTGGCTTCTACTGCGACCCATGCCGTGCCGTCCGCGGTTTTCAGGCGAAGGTCAGGCGCGCCGCTGCCGCGTTTCCCGCGCGGGGTGATGTTGTATTCATCCGGGGTGTACCCGAGTATGCCACGCACCACATTGGTAGCGAACAGGTCATAGAGGTCCCCCTCGTTGGCGGACGGGCCCTTGCGCTTCCAAACGCGAATGTAGGCTTGTATGTTAGCCTGCGGCGTGGACTTTTTCGGCATTTGCTCCTCCATGCTCTGCCATGCCTATTAGTCACGCGGGCGGGGAGTTCCTTTGATGGGGGCGTTAGAACGTAAGAAGGTTGGAAGGTTAGAAGGTTGGGGAGGGAGTGGGTGCTGAATCAAGTTCAGCATGACGCCCTTCGATACGCCGCGCTGCGCTTGCTACGATTCTAGAGGTTGGACGTTAGATGTTAGAGGTTAGAAGGGCAGGGGGCGCGGAGTTGATCGATCAGCGTAGTTCCCTGGTAGTGCCGAGGTTGATCTCAACGTCGTCGGGGAAACGCTCGATGGTTACCATGGCCTGGGGCGCGCCCTCGCCGTCATCGCCGGGGCGGACGGTTCGGTCGCCGACGGGGAATGACTTTACTCGTGATGCGGCCCAGGCCGCGGCGGCTTTGTTCACCGGGCTATGAAGGTTGTAGGTCTTATACTGAAGCATGTCGCCGATGTGGGCTATGATGTCCACTAGCGTGACGCCCGCGCACCAGTAGTCCCCGATGCACACGTAATCCCCGATATTCGGGTGCCACACCGGAGTGCGCATGGTGCAGTTCGGCTGCTTCTTGGGGTAGCCGATCGGCAGGTATATTTCCACAACGTGCTCGCCGATCGGTTTCGCGTCGCCGGAGAGGTCATCCCACATCAGGCCGTTTAGCTGATACGTGACCCGATACGAGCTCGGAGGGTTGCCCGACACGGCCACCACCTTCACGAACTCGCTTCCGGCAAGCTCGGCGAGCACCTTTTCATAATCCCTTGCGAGTCTGCGCATGCGGATGTTCATTTCTTGCTCCCAAACACCTCGTCCACGATTTTCCTCTTCGCGTCGGGGAGGCTCTTGTAGCGGCCCGAGTATGCCAGAGGGGTGACAGTCTTGCCGAAGGCGATCTGTCTCAGTTCCTCACTTTCCAGCCATGCGACGGCGTCGCGCGACCACCACATCTTCGCGGCTTTGTCCACGGCCTTTGCCCTGCCGATCCTGGCGGCTCGGGTGGCGGCCGCGCTCTCATACTCGTCCAGAATGGCTCTCAAGGGGTCGTCGCCGGCGTAGTCCGCGATGACCGGCTTGCCACTGGCGCCCCACTTGAACTCGTCCAGCGAAGTTTGCGGCTGGGCGGATCGGGCCGCTGACTTACCCTTTCCGTTCTGATTCGCGGCCAACTGGCCTCCGGCGAAGAGGAGCTGGTTCTCGCGGTCGAACTGCTGATTAACAATCGAGGGACTGGACAGGGCTCGATTCAGCGAGCGCAGGTCCTTGAACGCCTGGCCGTTGTCCGGATGGATGCTCAGTTCACGCCTCAGGTGCTCCTCCGCGCCGCTCAAATCGGAGATTCGCAGAAGCTGCACCGCACTCGTGTACTCATCCGCGCCCGATGCGGCGCCGCGCCTTGCTATGGCGAACCATCCGACAACAAGCTGGATCAACAGCATCACCACCACCGCGATCCACACCGAGGTCGCCCTCGCGGAGGCAGGACGCGCCAATCTGTCCGCGCTGCTGCTTGCCGACCGGGGAGGCGCCTGGCGTTTGGCAAGCTGGTTCTTGACGAAGTCGCGTACTCGCCTGGCCTGGCTCTTCTCCGTGAACACGTAGAACCCGCCCGCGCGATCGAGCTTGCCGTCAGCCCACTTGAAGCATCCCCAGTTCGAATAGATGGGGTCGTGAACGATGGCGATGTGCCAGGGGTCGGAGAAGAAGCTGGTGTGGATGAACTCGTCTTCCTTGGACATGAAGACGCCCAGCCCCGGGTGGCTGTGGTACCACCCCACGATCTGCAAGTCTTGCCCACGCAGGGCGATGCGCTCGTGTATATGCTCCCAAGTCTCATGGGTGAAGGTTAGAGAGACATCTGTCCCCTTGGTGTTTTCCGCTTCGATGAAGTCTGTCACCTCGATGAACGAGCCTTCGTCGTTGCGGTAGAACTCGCCAAGCAGCACCCCGCCGACCTCTCGCTCCTTGTCCGATAGGGTCTGCTGCTCGATGGCTTTCATAACCTCCTCGGAGATGAACACCGGGATGGGGTCGGTATCCGGGGAGTCATAAGGCGCCACGACTTTACCCGGGTCGTCGAGCGGATTCGACCGGCGGGAGATGTGCCTTCGGACTGCCTCGCCGACTTCTACCTGGAAATCATCATCAGCCATGACTTCAGTTCAATCCTTTCACGATAAGTGAGACGATTGCGATGAGAACGCCGAGTATGATGACACTCGGCCCTACGCAGTTCTCCAGCCAGCCCGGCCAGCCGCCTCTTTTGCACCTACCGCAGACCAACTGACCTCGTCTGACGGGCTTGCCGCAGTCCATGCACAGTGGGCCGGCGGAAACGCCGGAGGTCGATCGTTCGGTCTCGGCGCCGTCGATGTCGATCTCGCTGGCGATCTTGGGAGCAATCTTGTCCGCGATTGCGCCGCTCCATGTCTGCCATCCATCGCAGCCATACACGGAGCACTTGCCGTTGGTACGCCAGCACTCAGCGTGATGCGCTACTCCGCACACGGGACAGCGGACCCTCTCCGCGTCGTCCTCTATCGGACTGAGGCAGTATGGGCAATTGGCGCTCTCTTTTGCTTTTCTCATTGAATGCTTTGCCGTTAACGCCTGATATGGATGCCCTGTTCGGCGGGCGTTGTGCTGGTGGGCTGCGAGCCAAGCATAGTCAACACCATCCACCCGACCGCAAGCGCGATCACCGCGACCAAAACCAGCAGCGGTCCCACGTTCCTTGCGTCCTGGTTCTCATGCACCATCGGCGCGCATTCCGGGCAGTGGAGCCTGCCTTCGGGAAGCTGTTTGCCGCACTTGATGCAGGGATTCGAGTTGCGCCGTGGTCCCGAAGACGGCGCCTGCTCGACCGACTCGCGCGACAGCACAAGCATTGTTCGCGGCTGGGCATCGACCTCCACATTGATCCGCTTACGCCTGGCCTGCTTAGTGCAGCCCTTGACCGCGCAGCCGCCGTTTTCGGCCATGCACTCGGCGTGATGCCTCGCGCCGCATCTGCCGCACTCCGCGGTTTCGTCGGCTTCCAATATCGGACTAAGACAATACGGGCAGTTATCCATGGCTCAGCGGCCGAACAAAGCCCCTCCGTCACCGGATATCTCTATGCCGATGGTTTTTTCGTCATTGCGCGCCGCGATCACGTCCATTACTCCGAACCCGAGTTTTGCGAGCGGGATCGCCGCGAACGTCGAGTCCGGCCCGCACTCGGCCACCACACTCGGAACCCTCATCTCACCGCAGTCGGGGCAGTTCGCTTCGTCTTCATCTACTGCATCAAGCAGTCTGAAGAACTGCTCGCGGCAGTCGCACCAGCTGCAGTGAAGCTCCGTGATCATCTCGCCGGGCATGTCGAGAACGACATCGCCGTTCAGTTGCCCTCGCGCGACCGCGAGAACGTCGTTGGGGGTTGCCGTGTCGCTTACGAGATCGGTTTCCACTATTGTTTCGTAGGTCTCGTGGCTCAGGCAGTCATCCCGGCGCACGTAGTCGATCACAAAGCAATCATAGGCGCTCCCGTCGAAGAAGAACCCCTTGCCGACAAGTCCCGGTAGATCCGGCGAGTGAAGCAGCTTGACTGCCTCCTGCACCTCGACCCCCGCGATAACGGCGGATGTGGTCGGCGTGGTCGGAGTCCTACCTCTGCGAATCGCCTCTTTTGCCAGAAACCCGCACGAGTTCCGAACATTGAGCAGCTTGATGTCGTTCTCACTCAACGTGCATTCGTAGCAGACCCCGTCCGGGGGGCGGAATACCCGCGCGACGCCCTGAAAGCTTTCCGTGGCTCCGTCCACCCACGGCCGGTTCACTTTCCAGCACGCCGCATTGACTGCCATTCGAGCGTGGCGGCTGTCAAGCCCGCATATCACGACATCAGCCCATCGGAACACGCCCAGCCCGATCCCGGAGGATATATCCGCGTTGACGGCAAAGACGGCGCAATCGGGGTTCAGCTCGCGGAGGGCATTCGCCGCACTATGCGCCTTTGACTTGCCTTCGTCGGTGGGTCTGTAGAGCACGCTCCGGGAGAGGTTCGAGGTCTCGACCGTATCGAAATCGACGATCAATATGTTGCCGACTCCGAGCAGGGCCAGGTTCTTGAGGATCTCGTTTCCCAGCGCTCCCGCGCCTACGACCATCACCTTGGACCGCCGCAGCAGCTCCTGATCCCACCACGGTATCATCCGAAGCCGGGAGTAGCGATCCTCATCGAGGCTGAGTTCGCCGGCCTGACCAGACTGTCCGGTAGTAGCGGAGTTCATAATAATGGCTAACTGCTGCCTGCTGTTATCTCTGGGATAAGCCGGAGAACATCGCCGTCGTGGACCTCGCACTGGGCGAGTGTAAGGTTATCGAGCAAATGCCTTCCGGTTGCCTTGTGGAGGAACTTATAGGTTACAGGCACGCCGGCGGTATTGACGGCTGGCAGGTAGAGCACTTCGATGAGCTTATCTACAACCTTGCCGATTGGCACATCGTCCGGGAGGGTCGCATCCTGTTCCTTGCTGCCGGTGGTATCGACCACCACCACGTTTACTTTCCCCATTGCCTTCGTCTGCACTTCCTGTATGCTACAAATGCTACGGAATTCGGTGCGGCCTGGGTTCCGGCAGAGCTGCCGCACTGATGAGCTTCCATAATTATTATACCATAGGCCGCGAATCACCTGACCAGGCGTATGCATCAGTTCAGTTCTGCGGGCACGAGCTGTAGGGGCGAAGCATTTGCACGCAGGCGCTTCGACAATCACAAGGCTAACCTGCAAATGCTTCGCCCCTACGGGCAGGCGTTGCTACGCACCCAGGATGCATGCGCAAAAAGAGGCGGGTCCGGCGGAGGCAGACTT
>Ga0209226_10000175_pt1 | contig 41630 bp, 25 predicted proteins | sample BarGraNGADG00212_2_FD_184497 | JGI IMG/M metagenome (GOLD analysis project Ga0209226, IMG submission 184497) | Arctic peat soil microbial communities from Barrow, Alaska, USA - Barrow Graham LP Ref core NGADG0011-212 (SPAdes) (version 2) | ecosystem: Environmental > Terrestrial > Soil >...
TTATTAAACCCACCTTCGGAAAAATGGATACATTAATCGCACGATTTGTAACTTACATTGATGAAGAAGCACCAAAAAGAGGAGAGGTGACGGGACAAAATAAGGTTAAATCTTTAGCTCTTTCTACTGATATAAGCAAGGAAGAACAGAGCTTATCTGCAGGAAATGAAATAGGAAAAAGTGACGTACAATCCGAGGAAAACAAATTACTACAGGAGAAGCTTAAAAAAGTCGAATTGAAGTTGAAAACAACCAAAGAATATTTAGGAAACATCCTTTCGCATACTGAAGAAAAATCCACAGGGCTAAATCGAAAACCGGTTATCGAGCTTCCAATGGGTGACATTAATGAATACAGAAAATATCTAAAAACACTTTAATGTACGTTAAGATTCATTCAACTAAAAAGGATAATAACAAAGGTAGTTGCAACGACCTTATTAATTATCTGGAGAAGGAAAACCAGGAGAAGGATATCTTCAGCCAGGAGAAATTTTTTGATCAAAAAACAAGCGATGTCTCTTTTTGTACAGCACAAAGCTCAATTGATAGTAACAAAGGGAAACTGGGTAAAGACGAAATCAAGTTTTACATGATCACGGTTAATCCAAGTAAGGATGAATTAAAGCATATTTGTAAATCAGTTTCCGGGAGAGAAATAAAAAATATCTCACAACTGACCACAATCGAGTTGAAGCGTTACAAGGAAGCTTTAAAAGACTACACTAGAATTGTCATGGATCAGTACGCCAAAAATTTCAACCGTGGACTCTCCGGAGAGAACCTTGTTTATTTTGGAAAGGTCGAACATTCACGATATTATGGAAGAGACTCTGCGGAAGTGAAGGAGGGTTTATATAAAGCGGGCGACAAGAAAGAAGGACTACAAACACACATTCATGTTGTTGTTTCAAGAATGGATCAGTCAAAGAAGATACGTTTAAGCCCGATGGCAAACGCAAAAAACTCCAAGAATATCTTAAATGGCAAAGAGGTCCAGATCGGCTTTGACAGGATGAAATTTGTTCAAAGCTGTGAAAAAAACTTTGATACAAATTTTGATTACAAGAGATCGCAACATCATAAATTTTCTCATTATCACACGATGAAGAACCAAATGAGAAATACCGCAAAAAGTATTGCAATGAGCATCGCAAGAGACGTGCCGGGGGTAAAAGAATATAATAAAGCTTCCCGGGTTGTAAATACCGCCATGAACCTGGCAAATGCAAAAGATCCTTTGGACGCTCTCTCGGCAATTTTTAAGCAGGTCCCAGGAGCCAAAGAGTGCATAAAAGAAATTAATTACGCTTATAACCCATCAAAAATTATCCTGGATATTGGGAAAAAGGTTTTAACAACTACCTTGAATACGGGTCTTTAAATACAAAACATGGATCGTATAATTAATTATTTTGAGCAACTAACACTTATTGCAAAGCTTATTTTAGTAGTGATTGTTTTGGTTGTTTCGTTGTTACAATTCATGGCCCTTTCTTTTAAGATTAAGTATTACACTAGAATTTTACTTATTCTTTTTATACAAAGTCTGGTTTACTTGTTTTTTACTCTGGTTTATAGTTACAGCCTTCCTTTACATATCGCTATATTTGTTTTGGCAAGCCTTCTTTCAATTATCTTTCTTTTTATAACAAATGCAACGCTACTGAGTAAAACAGGCAAAATTGACCCTATTTGGAGCGTTAAATTCCCAATAAGAAACTCTTCCCCTCTTATAATGCAAAACATAAAAAGAGGAATAGCTATTTTCGGCAGTGCAGGGAGCGGAAAAACAGAAAGCGGGTTTGTACCAATTCTTAAACATGCGGGAGAAAGAAACATTCCCTGTCTCTGTTATGATTATAAAAACGGCGAGATAACTGAAATAGCACACTTCTTCTTTCAGAATTCTACAATAAAACAAGCAACTATTATACCACATTCACCAATGTACTCGGACCGGGTAAACCCTTTTCTCCCCAAGTACATACCCACGGAACAGCACCTTCGTCAACAAACAAAGCTGATCTTTGCAAACCTGAAGAAAGTTGACAACGTGAAGGAATCAGGAAGTAGCTTTTTTGACAAAATCCCTGAGCCGACTCTTGCAGCTGTTATCTGGAGGCTAAGGGTAGATTATCCTGAATTGTGTACTCTTCCTCACGCAGTTGCTTTATGCCTGGTGAAAACACCGACGGAAATAGTAGATTTTATTTCGAAAAATCCATATTCAAGAGCTATTGGATCTCCGCTGGTTGATTCACTTATTTCAGAAAATCAGATGGCAGGTGTGAAAGCTTCGCTTTCGCTACCTTTAACTGATCTTGCGCTTCCAACAATATTTTGGGTGATGAGCGCAAATGACGTTGATCTTGATATAAACAACCCGGAGAACCCGACATTTTTGAGCATCGTTAATGATCCAAGGCTTGAAAGAATAAATGCCCCATTTATTTCTGTTATAATAAGCACGGCAATTAACAGCATGCAGATCCGGAACCGGCCAGCCAGTTTTCTTTTGTTTGATGAAGGGACAACTTTTTACATTGATGGTATTTCGAAGATTCCGGCAACTATGAGAAGCTATAATATTGCCACTATATTTTCAACTCAGGACCGGGCTTTGGCAAAAGAAAATTATGGGGATGTTATTACAAACTCCCTGCTCGCAAACCTTTCATATCAAATGATCGGTAAAGCTAATGACCCTGATAGTGTCAGATACTATAAGAATATAAGCGAGGAAATTGAAAAGAGGACCGTTTCCAGATCCTTTACTAGTTCTGTTATTGGAGGTGATACCAGAACATCGGAGGGAACAAGGGAAACATCTAAGTATAAGAACCAGGATTTCACCAGGCTAAAGCAGGGACAATTCTTTGTTTTTGCTGACGGGAAGGACAAACTTTATAATTTTGACCTGTTTCCTTTTAAACGATTGGAGCTAAAGGTGAAGCACCATATCACAGAAAAGGATCTGAACGACAATTTCAACCGAATAATGGAAGATGTAAAAGATATAATCTAAAATTGGAAAACTCTAAACAGTTGACTCCGGCTTATTGTAGTCAATCTGATCAGACCAGATGTGGTAAAGGCTACTGGCTTTTCCAGGAAATTGTTGTAATTAAAAGCAGGAATTGTAACAATGAAATTTTCCAAAGAATAAACTTCTTTTTCATAATTGATTTCCCTTTTGCGGAGCTGGGGCCCCTGCCTTTAAATATTCTTTGTTAATATATACATAACAAGAATAAAAACAGGTCTTTTTAATGATTTTGTATTCACCGATGATTACTGATTATAATGTGATTCCAATTTTTTTATGCTAGATACAGGATTGACCAAAATTGTAATAAGTATTGACCAAAAAATAAAGCCCCCGATTTTTATCAGGGGCCTCACTTACCTAACTAACTAACTAATCCAACCTTCTGGAAAACTAAAAATCACTAATATCCGGGATTTTGAACCATTCCTTTATTTTGATTCAATGCATCAAAAGGTAATGGGAATTTGTCCCAATGGGCATCTGAAGCATTATCAAGAAAACCACCATTTTTCCCCCATTCGCGCCATTTATTCACGCCCTGGGTAGCAGACTGAATCCTTATCATATCCATTCTTCTCCAGCCTTCTTCAAACAATTCGCGTCCCCTCTCGTCGCATAAGAAATCGCGGAATGCTTGGGTACTTGTGGTTGCATCCGCAGGTATAGTAGTTCCAGCCCTGTCTGTTACCTGTTTTACATAAGCAACTGCTGCATCTGTTGGGCCATTCAACTCATTTTCAATTTCTGCAGCCATTAAAAGCACATCGGCAAGGCGCCACGGATGCGTGTATAAACAACTAGTTAATTCCTCATTTGCGTCTTTAACTCGGCACTTCATCCAATACGCCCCATAAGGCAATTGTTCACGCTTGATAGTATCGTGAACGGTGCCATCCTCATTTAACTCGATAAATGAGGTTGCAATATTATCCAACCTAATATCGCCGGCGGTGTATTTATCAACAAAAGCCCATGGCATATAAAAATTTTCAAAACCAACATATGGTTGAATTGTAACGCCACAAATTAAAATTTTAAACTCTCTTCCGGGCAAACTAAGATTGAAATTGGTATTGTAACCGTTAGCAGATTCATTCGCTTCCTTTGCCCAAATGATTTCATTATTTTGGCTTTCAAGAAAGATAGATTTATAATCAGGCTGTAATGAATAACCCATGCTTAATAGATCATCAACATATGGTTTCGCCTCTGCCCATTGATGGTTGTTCATGTAAAACTTTGCCAGTAACATCCGTGCAACCCCCTGGTTTACCCGGCCCCAATTGGATGTGTTATTTGTTATTCCTGGCAAATCGGGCAATGCCTCTGTCAAATCCTTAATAATGTAACTGTTAAATACTGCTTGCGAGGGCCGTGGTGTGTTAGTAAGTTTAACAGACACTGAATCAGGATTTAACATAACGTTAACAGGTCCAAACCAGTCGTTAAGTAAAAACATAGCCCAACCCCTGAGGCATTTTGCTTCTGCAAGTAACGCGGTCTTTTTAGTTGCATCAACCCCTTCTAACTTGTTTATGCCGGCAATCACATTGGTTATGCTTGAAACAGTCCCTACCTTTGAATATAAATTTGACATCCATGAGTTGGCCCTATCCCAATCCACGCCCCAATTGAACCTGTTCAAGATTGTATTATCGCGCATTTCGTCAGTTACCAATGAACTGTTAAGGGCCCAGCCGCCTACAGCTGAATACACCGGTGCCTGACCATATCCATCGGATGCACGGTATGAATCATAAGTTCCTGAAAAAGTAACATAAAAATCATTGATTAAAAGCTCTGCATCATTCAAGGTCGTAGGAAAATTTGCCGAGGTAAATTGAGAATATACAACAGGTTCCAGGTTCTTTTTGCACGAAGCAAGAGTCAATGCTATTGCTATGACCAGTATTAATTTTATAAGATATGTTTTCATTTATTTTGTTTTTAAAATGTTACATTTAGACCAAAGGCCACCGTTAAAGAAAGGGGATACGTTGATGCAGATCCTCTTTCCATTTCAGGGTCTAAACCCTTATAATTAGTTAAAACACCAAGGTTTTTAATATCGCAATAGACCCTTGCTTTACCGATATTAATTTTCTGCAACAGGCTTTGCGGAATCGAATAACCCAGGTTAACGCTGCTTAACCGCAAAAAGTACATGTTGTATAATCCGAAATCAGTACCACCGGAAGAGTTATTTTGTGCAGAAACATCAGGAGCTATTCCTGGTTGCGTGCCATTAGGATTATCAGACGTCCAAACATCTTCAACAAAATAGGTTTGGTTTGTCTTGTTCCTCAACCTGCCAAGGCTTGCATAAGTATAATTGGCATTGAAAGTTTTGCCACCTGCATTTCCATAAGTAACCACATTCAAATCGAAGCTCTGAAACCTTAATGAAGTGCTAAACCCGAAAATATACTTAGGATTATATGAACCTAAGTTAACCACATCTTTCTGATCCAGTACTCCATCTCCATTAATATCTATATATTTGAGGGTTCCTGGCAAAGCATTGGGCTGCAGTACGATACCTTTTGATTTATAATTGGCTACTTCATCAAGGGTTTTGAATATACCGTTCGTCTTCCAGCCATATATTGCGCCTAACTCATCTTTTGCACCAACCCATGGATTTAGAGGTGATTCAGGATTTCTTTCGATCCAGTTCGACCTGTTATAACTGAAGTTTAGGTTCGCGTTCCAGTCAAATTTAGCTGATTTGACCAAAAGACCCCTTAAGCTGAGTTCAATCCCTTTGCTCTGGGTTGCCCCCACATTTTTCCATATCCCGCCAACCGGGTCGGTGTAAAAACCAGGTGCATAATCGAGTAAGTCCTTGGCAGTCCTCCTGTAAACATCGACACTACCGCTTAGCCTGTCTTTGAACAAACCAAAATCGAGGCCTATATTTTCCTGAATATCCGTTTCCCATTTTAGCTCCGGATTTTTTGCATTATTCTGCTCAACTAGGGTGGAGACTGAACCTCCGAGTATAATTGCGTCTGGAAATACGGGCACAAAAGTATTTAAATAATAATTATTATTGACCACAACGCTTTCATTACCTGAAGTTCCCCAACCACCTCTCAATTTAAGGGTGCTCACTACAGGGTTGCTTTTCAGGAAGCCTTCTTCGCTGATAATCCATGCGCCGGATAAACCAGGAAAGAAGCCATATTTTTTATTGGCAGGGAAGCTTGAAGATCCATCGTTACGAGCAGTAAAACCGAAAATGTACCTATCCTTCAGAATGTAATTTAAACGCCCGAACTGGGAAATTTTTGTATGCTCAACTCTGTCGGATCTTAATTGGTCCTTGAGTCTGTTTGTGTTAATGGCATTGTTATAATTTTGCAATGCATCACTGGGATAATTGCTAAGCTCTACGGAAAACCACTGATCGCTGCTTTTGTAATAACCCGCTCCTGCCACAACAGAAAGTTTGTGAATAGTATTAAAAGTTTTGGTATAGGTTAAATAGGTTTCCGCGCTGGCATTTATGTTTTCATCATAAGAATTACCCCCATAATTGTTCAGTATACCCGGAACATATCCAAATGGCCGGGCAGAAATATTAGGAATAAATTGATCCACAAATGCGGAAGTCTTATCATATCCCGCAACTACATTAGCTTTGAGGTCATTGAAGATCTTCACTTCTATGTTGGGTGCGAAAAAAAGCCTGCTTGATTTCGTATTATCTTTCCTGTAAATCCAACCAAAGGGATTTGGTGTAGCTCCATCTAAAGCCGTGTTAAGCATAGTATGTGTATCATCCTTCCATAAGGGTAAACTCGATGGAAAAAGAACGGCTGAGCTGGCTAACTGACCGTCATTTGGATTGTTTCCAGCCCGACCTGTGCTTGGGCTTTTTATAACCAACTGGGTGAACATGGAGTTCATGCTGAATTTCAACCATTTGGTAATTTCCTGATCGAAGTTTATTCTGCCGACGTATTTTTTGAAATCAGATTCAATTATTATAGGATCATTCCTGAAATAATTAAATGAAACAAAATACTTGGTTTTATCAGTTCCACCGGATATAGATAAGTTTTGGTCAATATTATGCCCTGTCTTCATTATGTCCTTAACATGATCATAGTTTTTTGCAGCTGCAATTTCCTGATCCGTAAATTTAGGAACATAAGGGCTTGCCGCTGATGGATCGTTAGTTCCGTAAGGGGCCAATCCATTATCTAACAACCAATAATCATGCTCCGCTCTGTTTGATTGATTCATAAAATCCTTGCCATTAAGTGGCTTCCAATACTTTTTAAGACTTTGAAAAGAGTAAGATCCATCATATGTTATGGTAGCTTTTCCGCTTTTCCCGCGCTTGGTTGTAATAAGGATAACCCCGTTTGCTGCAGCCGAACCATAGATGGCTGTTGCGCTGGCATCTTTCAACACATCAATCGATTCAATATCGGCAGGGTTAAGCATGGCTAAAGGGCTAACATCCAAACCATTCTGATCGCCCGCGTCACCTGCTTGCGTTAAATGCGCTCCACCGGGATTTCCGGGTTGCGTTATTGCCACACCGTCAATAACATATAAGGGTGAATTGTCCCCTCTGGGTGATAGGGCTCCACGGATAGTTATATCCATACCGGAACCTACCTGAGCTGAATTCTGTGTAACCGAGACACCTGAAAACTTCCCCTGCAGAACATTATCAACTGAGACAGCATTAACGGTGTTCAGGTCTTTTGCATTAACTGATGAAATAGCACCCGTCATTGTTTTTCTGCTTTGGGTTCCATAACCAACAACAACAACTTCGCTTAATGCCTGAACATCAGATACCATTTTCACGTCAATTGCAGATTGATTGCCAACAGTTATGTCTTGTGAAACATACCCCACAGACGAGAATGTAAGTATGGCATTAGCATTGGCCACCTCAATTGTATATTTACCTTTAGCGTCTGTTGTGGTTCCTGTAGTAGTTCCCTTTACAATAACAGTAACGCCAATCATCGGTTCCATACTGGTAGCATCAGTAAGGGTCCCGGTTACTCTTTTTGCCTGCTGGGACATTACCTGGGCTCCTGTTAAAGAAGTAATTGTTATCAACAGAATTAACAACAAAAACTTCAGTTTTTGATTTCTAAGTAGTCTGTTCATTTTTTAAAGTTTAGGTTAATAAAAGAAATTATCTTTAATTCTTTATATTTCTCTACATTAGTTGTTTGATATAGCTCATCTTCACTAACTCAACCATTTCAGCCTCCGTGGCAACTCTTGGATTCCCTTTGTAATCGGGTAATACCATGTATTGTTTTGCCAGGGCTTCAATCTCAGATTCGGGTACTCTACAAAAGTACCTTGGTTCAAAATCTGTTTTTGGAACTTCACCAACTAATATTTAATCGGTAAATCAACAGTCGTGGACTTCCATACTTTGTAAAACTCACCGGCAGATTTGCTAAACCTGTCATAGTCTGTCTGGGTTTCAAAAATCTGGGTGTCATTCCAAAGCGCATCCCGGTCGTGCCCGAATAAACGAGCTTCCGGCCAGAAAAATACCTGTCCCCAAATCAAACGGTTATTCGAATTTATTCCGGGATTTTCTTGTGTCCCATCACCATTTATTGCATCAAACTGCTTTTGGCTAAGGGCTATTTTAGTTGCTGCTAGAAGGTTCGATTTTATCCATTCCGAACGTTCAGCCATTGCCACATAACCAACCTTACTGTTCTCCCGTTGGTGTGCCCAGGCAAGGCATACTTCCGGAGGAGTCATTCCTGATTCTTTCGCGATTTGCTGAATTACGTGATGTTGCATATCTGCCTGGTGTTCTGCAAAACGGTCACGTCCCGGACGTCGTGGTGAACCTAAAGACATGTAGCCTGAAGGAACAATGTTATTGTCAATAAAAAACCTGACCAACTCTTGCTGCTGAAACAAAGGATGCAGCTCCATTTGGTTGTAAACTGGACGGTTGAAGTCATTGGTATCCCTAAGCAGGAGTTCCATCGTTTTGTGCGTTTGATTGGAAGTACCGATGTTCCGCACTTTACCGCTCTTTTTAAGTTCAGTCATCTTCTCCCAAACCTTCATAAACGATTCGTGGATGTATGGCACGGCATGATCATTTTTAGCATCGCCTGCTGAACCGGGAACATGAAAATTGGGCCATGGCCAATGTACCAAATACATGTCGAGATAATCGAGACCAAGCATTTTTAATGAATCCTCACAAGCAGGAATAACTTCTTCTGGGTTCATATGCTTATTCCAAAGTTTTGAAAGTATAAAAAGTTCTTCTCTTTTCACATAACCCAGTCCAATCGCTTTTGCAATTGCCAGTCCTACAATATCTTCATTTTGATAGGCGGTAGCAGAATCGATATGTCTGTACCCCAAACGAATAGATTCTAAGATAATGCCTTCCATTGTTTCAACAAGATCAGGATTATCGGAATGAAAAGTTCCCATTGCGGCTTGTGGCATAAGTGTTCCATCGGGTAAAACAAGTTGTGTAACTGTATATGGATCAATAGGTTCAATTTTTTTATTTAATAAATTCATTTGTATGTTTTTTATTTTAGTATTATTTGTATTCAGGCATTGCCCCTTTTCGTGTACATACATAAGCTGCTATTTCCGTAGCCATTTTATGTATCTCTTTTAAAGAAATTTCTTTAAGTATTCCTGCTATAAAAACTGCCGTAAAGGCGTCTCCTGCTCCAACAGTGTCTTCAACATGCACCTTAGGGACTTTCATAAATGATGATTCAGTATTACTTTTAATAATACTTCCATTGCTTCCAAGAGTAAAAACAACATATTTTAATTTGAAATAGCTGATTATCTGGTCAAGCTGTTTTTCTGGATCTCCCTTAAAGCCTAAATAACCAGCTATAACAGGCAATTCATCTTCATTTAATTTCAGTACATCTGAAAGCAGCAGAGAATTTATTATGATTTCTCTTGAGTAATAGTTTTGCCTGAGATTTACATCAAACACTTTAAGGCATTCAGGTTTTGTTGTTTGTATAAAAGATTTAATGGAACGTTCAGATTCAGAGTTTCGCTGAGCCAGGCTACCAAAACAAACCGCATCGACCTCTTTTGCCAGTTTCTCCATTTCATTATTCCATCGGATATGATCCCAGGCGACATTTTCATGAATAGTAAAATCAGGTGATCCGTTTTCATCCAGTTTAACGGTTACAGTGCTGGTTGGAGACTCATTTTCCTGAACATATTGATTACTAAGTCCAAGTTCATGTAAATTATCCTTAAGCTCAATACCTAATTCATCCTTACCGATTGCACTTACTGCGAAGCAATCACACCCGGCCTGCATGGCATGGAAAGCAAAGTTGCATGGTGCTCCTCCTAGTTGCTTACCTGAGGGTAAAATATCCCAGAGCAATTCTCCGATACCGGCTAACAGGGGTTTATCTTTCATTTCAAAAAAACTAAAGTTCAATCATTACTTTCATACTCTTTTCACCTTGTTCCTCTATAAATTTATAAGCTTCGAGGTATTTATTAAAAGGGAAACTGGTGGTCAGGAGCGGAGCGGTGATAATTTTGCCTGAAGCAATCATTTCAACGGCAGTTTCATAATCTTCATGTCGGTACATCATAGAGCCAAAAACATTCAGCTCGTGTTCACCCAGATAAAACATATTGACAACAGGGTTCTGGGAATAAACTCCCAGGATTACGACCTCACCGCCTTTTTCAACAAATTGCATCAGAACATCCAGCGATGTCTGAACACCTGCTGCTTCAAATCCGACCTGAAATCCATCGTTGCCGAAGAAAGATTTTATTCCTTCTTCAAACGGAGTTGTTTTTACATTCAGAGTGCCTTCAATACCACATTGCTGTGCAATATTTAAACGAAAATCGCTTATATCAGTAATTAGGACTTTAGCTGCCCCCCTGGCTTTTGCAAACTGGGCTACCAGGTTTCCTACTGTTCCTGCTCCGGAAACAACAACATTTTTCCCTTTCAGACCAGATACCCTGTTAGTAGAATGAGCCCCAACAGCAGCTGGTTCAATCATTGCTCCCTGCTCAAGTGTCATAGAATCAGGGAATAATACTATCCTGTCCTCAGGTACAACAAACAGATCCTGAGCAACCCCGGGTGCCTGAAATCCCTGCACTTTCAATTTCTGGCAGGCGTTATACTGTCCTCTTTTGCAAGGACCACATTCTCCGCAGACAAGTTGCGGTCTGGCTGTGGCTCTGTTTCCGGGTTTTACTTTTGTTACCTTATTGCCTGTTGCTTCCACAATGGCGGAATACTCATGTCCTTGTACAACAGGATAGGGAGTAGCCGGATGTTTTCCATGAAAAACATGAATATCGGATCCACAAACTCCAATTCTTTTTATTCTCAATAAGATCTCATTATCTTTTAATTTCCCGGGTTCAGATACTTCCCTCTGTTCAATTACCCCCGGAGAAATCATAATTATCTGTCTCATAATTATTTAATAAAGATTGATTTGCTACTAATGTTAATTAACTATTAATTAAATATTTAACAACCTAACCAAAGATTGCATATAAAATAACCATGACGAGTAAAAGTACGCCTGCTAAAATCCTTACATCAGTTATGCCCTTAAGTTTACCTTCTGTAATAATAGCAAGAGGACTTTTCCATGTACATTCTGCAATTACAGCAGGATCGGGTTTTGGTGTAAGATAACTTACAATATAGTATATGACTACACATATACAGAATAACCACCATGCCTGCATCATAAATGGAATTCCAAGTCCATTGGTTATATACATTTTACCGCTGATCGGAATGAAATCAAGACAGAAAGAAACAACTCCAAGAAGAAATCCAATAGAAAGAGTTATTATCGAAGCTTGTTTTGTGCCTCGTTTACTGAAGACACCAAGTAAAAATACAGTTGTGATCGGAGGAGCCATTGCAGCAGCTATTTTGTTTATAGCTTCGAAAATACTGGTGAATTTTCCTCCCTGTGTTGACCATAACATAGCTATAATCATAATTACTACAGCCGCGATACGGCCAATAAGAACCTGCCCTTTATCGGTTGTTGACGGCCTTAACCGCTTCACAATATCCACTGATACAAGAGTAGCTGAACTATTAAGCGCAGCGGCAAGAACACTCATTAAGGCAGCGAGCAAAGCCGCAGAGACTATACCCTTTAAACCTATAGGCAACAATTGTTTTATAAGAATGGGAAAGGTCTGGTTTGCGTCGGCACCTATAAGGTCTTTAAACAAGACATATCCGATTACACCAGGAAGAACAAGGATAAACACAGGAAGAATTTTCAATACACCTGCAAACAATGAGCCTTTCTGGGCATCGTCCATAGTCCTGGCACTTAATACGCGTTGTACGTGCGTCTGGTCGGTACACCAGTACCAGATTCCCATGACAGGATAACCTAAAAAAACTGCATACCATGTTAATCCTGTGCTTGCTGCAGTCTGGCTAAGTGCTTTCAAAGAGCCTGTAGTATGCAACATACTTAGTTGTCCTGGTTTCACTGCTGCCTTAAATGCAGCGAAAGTGGTAATCCCATGCCCAGGTAAGGCAAGTATACCAAAAACTGTAACCAGTATTGCACCTACAATGAGAATTATTGTTTGTACCGACTCTGTTACCATCACTGCTTTTAGCCCACCAACAACTGTATATACTGCTGTTATAACTGAAATTATTATAATAGAATGTATAACACTAATGCCGAAGAAAGATTCGAACACCACTGCTCCGGCATAAAGGCTCATCCCCATGTGAATAAACAATGCTGCAAGTATCCCCATAAATGCAAGGAAAGTCCGGGATGCAGGACCGTAGCGTTTTTCAAGGAATTCCGGAAGGGTTGCAATTCTGGTTTTAATATAAAACGGTGCAAAAATCAATGCCAACAAAATAAGGGTAAAAACTGCCATCCACTCAAAATTACCCCAAACCAAACCATCGTTATATCCCGAAGCAGCCAGGCCAACCATATGTATCGTGGAAATGTTTGAAGCAAACAGGGCTGCGCCTACAATCAGCCATTTTAAACCCCGGCCTGCTAAAAAGTAATTGTCGCTTGTCATTTTACTTTTCCTTACAGACCACAATCCAATAAAAAGAATACCTATTATATAAACAATAATTATGATCAGGTCAATCGTATCTATTTTAATGTTATTCATATGATAATATTAATTACGACGATTAATAAATTATTCATGAATGTCTAATTCTATTCTGAAAACTGGTAAAAATCAACCTGGTTTTTCGACTTTCCACCTATTCCCTGCACCGGAAACCAGAATCACATTGCCGTAAGCAGTAAAATCACCTGTTCTGATTACCGTTTTTACGTTTTTGCTCATCTCTCTGATTGATGAATGATCTACAGTTTCAACAGGGACACCCTCTCCAAAAGATTTGGAAATATTTGCAAACAAGGTCGGACTTACATTTTTAGTCTCTTTGGCTATCACCATTTTTTCAACTGAAAAGAATTTTTTTAATTCTGCAAGAACTTCAGGTACCGTAGGCATATTCTCCCCGAGAGAAATATCTATTACTTCGACGCCGTTGGGTATAGCAAATCCTGCATCAACTACCATTAATAAATCTGTATGACCTTGTTTCGAAATTGCCGCGGCTATTTCTCTGTTAATAATTCCAACCTCTTTCATTTATTTATTATTATTATTAGTTATAGATCATTTTCTGAAAAGGAAAAATAATTTGTTATCTGAAATTAATTTTGATATAATTAATTCAATTATATAAAGCTATAAGTTATATACAAACTTAAAGTATTAATTTAATAAATGCAAACATAATAATATATTATTATAATGTTTATAAAAATTTATTCTAACCGTATTTGTAGAGTATAAAAGTAAATTCTTTGAAGTCGCATTAATGACTTCTGTATACAGTTCCCCGAGGCTGACAAACCTTACTATATTAATTTTGCTGCCAGGCATCGCTAATCAGAGCAAATTGGGCTTTTGATCGCTTAATTGAATTTCGGAGAATTTTTATAGGGAAGGTTTTGAGCTTTTAAGGAATGAGAGACTGTTTGGTTTTAGCGAAGAGATTCAAACTGGATAATTTTGTTTACCACAAGGGAAAAAGCTCCGGTAAGTGTAGCGTAATCTGCAAATGTTACAGGTTTAATATCGAGTTTTTTGTTCCTGGAAATTAAAAAATTCTGGGTAGCTTTTCTTAGTGATTTAAAGAATATTTCACCATTAGAAGAGACTCCTCCTCCCATGAAAATTACTTCTGGATCCAAAAGATTCGCAAGACTGGCTATTCCAATGCCAAGGTAATTTGTTACCGTCTCCAACATTTCATTAGCATCCTTATCACCTGACCGGGCAGCCTCAAAAACTAACTTTGCATCAATTAAATTGGGGTCATTCTTGCAAAGTTCCATTAATTTCTGTGATTTTTTTCTTTCAAAAAGTTCTTTCCCAAGATCTGCAATCCGTCTTCCTGATGCAAGAGCCTCAAGGCAACCGTAAGCTCCGCATTTACATTGTATATTGCTATTTGTATCAACTATAATATGACCAAATTCTCCAGCTTTACCCTGGGCGCCAAATACTGTTTTGCCATCGATAACAATTCCGGATGCAATTCCATATCCGATATTTATTACAACAAAATTTCCGTAATTCCTGCCAAGTCCATAGTTCAATTCACCAAGCGCCATTAATCTGGTTGAATTATCAAAGAAAAATGGAAGATTAATTCTTTGATTGAGACTATTCCTGATATTCACTGATTCCCAACCAAAGTCAGGCGAAAAGTCAACCATTCCTTTCTTTATGTTAACCAATCCGGCAATACCAATTCCAATACCTAACACCTTATCTTTATTCAGGCCTCTTTTATTTAATAGTCGCTCAATAACATTTGCTAAACGGTCCATAATCGATTCATAGCCCTTTTCCAGAGAGGTAGGAACTTGTATCTCCATTTGAATATCATTATTCAAATCAGACAATACTCCCCTGATTAAAGTAGCTCCAAGGTCGATCTCAATTACATAGTTTTCATTCCCATTAAATGTGACCATAACCGGCGGCCTGCCTCCATTAGAATCACCGACTCCTACATATTTTACCAGACCATCCTGTTTGATGAGTTGCTTAACAATTCTGGATACAGTCGGAGGTGTCAATCCGGTAATCTTGCCAATATCAGCCCTTGAAATGATTTTTTTATTATGAATAATGCTAAGCACCTGAATTTTATTCATTTTATTCATAACTGACGAATCAACTTTTCTATAGCCTGGAGTCATAAAGAATATATTATACTATTATTAATCAAGGGTTTATTTTTAAAATCTAAATATTTATTCGGGTACAATTTAATAAATCTCAATATTATTGAAGTAACTTAATTTAACTTTTATTTGAAATTAATGTAAAATTATAAACAATATAAATATAAGTATATTCTTTATAATATATTATTATTAACTTGCATCTTATGTATTGTAAATTTAGATTTGAAAAGTTAATTAAACTTATTTGTAATATGAATATTTCTACAAGAGCCAATATTTTTCTGATTTTTATAATTCTGGGATGTGCTGAATCAGTCAGCGCTCAAAAATCAGGTCCGATAAATATAAAAATATTTCCAGACAGCATAGTTAACGATGTTTCCAATCATCCGGTAGGCATAAATCTGGATTATTTTATGGATAATGATAAATATTTAAGGCCAAAACACAGCACTGTTGATGCACTTAAGGAAATGGGGGTAAAATACCTTCGTTACCCGGGCGGCAATAAGTCCGATTTTTACTTCTTTTCGGTACCGCCTTATGAAAAATCACAACCAACCCTTGCCCGGACCGGAAAGGATGCTGTCGGCGGAAGGAATAAAGTTCTTAATGATAAAGCTAACGACTTTAAGAATCCTGTACTTGATTTTGATGATTATATATTGATGTGTCGTGAAGTAGGAGCTGAACCGGTAGTGGTAGTTGCAGCCGACGAATATCTGGTGGATTACCCGGTAGGTAACCTGGCTTCAACCAGAAAGCAGTTACTGGACCATGCGGTTGAATGGGTTAGATACTCTAATATTAAAATGAAATACAATGTAAAATACTGGATGATTGGTAATGAATCATGGGGACCCGAAAATAAAAATTCCACGGCAGAAATCTATGCAAATGATGTAGTTGATTTTTCAAAAGCAATGAAGGCGGTTGATTCAACTATTCACATTGTTCCCAACGGCAATTCCGACAAATTCTGGAAGGCTGTCCTGACTATCGGGGCCGGTCACATCGATGATATCTGCATAAGTAATTATCCGGTTTACAGATATAAGGAAGGATTTGCTACTTACCGTGATACTCTTAAGAATTTAATGGGCCCTGTTCAGACAGCTTTAAGTTCAATCGATAAATATGCTTCACCGAAAGACAAAAAGAAGCTTAGACTCATTGTTGCAGAATATGGACCATTCGATTGGGGAAATACCAGGAAATGGCCCTTCATCAATAATATGGGATATAATCTGGCAAATTTTGAAATGACAGGTTATCAGTTACTTGAGCCAAGAATTGCATTTTCATGTTTTTGGAATACCCGCTGGATTGATAATGAATTGGATAAAAGCAGCGTCTTTGATGCACTCGACCGCAATGGTAATTTCAACGCAAATGGATACGGAATGATGATATGGGGAAAATTCCTCGGTGATAAAATGGTAAAAACAGCATCAACTTATGTCAATGTGCGAACCTTTTCAAGTTTTGTTCCAAAAGAAAAGAAACTATATGTTTATCTGATGAACACTTCAGATAAACCAAAAGAAGTCCTGCTGAAAATACAAGGCTATTCTATAAAATCATTGAATCAGGCCTGGGAACTTACCGGCACCGGACCGGAAGATACCAAACCTGTTTGGAAAGAGGTCACCGGTATTATACTATCTAAACCTCAATTGCTTCAGGGAACAAGCATACGTGTACTTGAATATTTATTGAAATAGTAACCACTTTTTAAATCAAATTATATTATGATGAGAAAGAATATTTTTTCGGTGATCCTGGCAATAGTAATCAGCGCTTTACCCTGTTTCTCGCAAAAACGGTTTGCTTCTTCTTATCCTCTAATTACGAATGATCCCTATTTCAGCATATGGTCTTCATCAGATTTTTTAGCCGGATTTACAACCCTACATTGGACTGGTGCGCCACAATCAATTATCGGTCTTCTTAAGGTTGACGGGGAGATATAGCATTTTATGGGCCAAAGAGTATAAAAATGTTGCTGGTATTTCTGACGATGAAAATTATACTTGCCGATATACCGGGTCTAAACCTCCTGGCGGATGGAAAGATTTTCAGTTCGACGAAAAATCAGGAAAAATGAAGAACGGAATCGCCCCTTTTGGATCAACTGGTAAAAATGTGTTAGCCGCGAATTTTTAAAGCAAATGAAAAATCTAAACAAAACACTCGGATCAAATATGAACTTAAAACTATCAGGAGGCATTGTATGATTAAAAACAAATTATTTTCAATTATTGCCTGTAGTATACTCTTAATTCCAGGTATGAACCAGGTTATAGCTCAGACTAAATTTGAGGCGGTTGGACCAACAAAACCGGAAAAGCGTCCATCACGTGAAGAGGGCACCGTCAAAATAACCTTTGACCTTTTACCGACGATCATGTCGTACGACCTTCCTACCCAGTTTTGCATGATTACGGAAAACGACATCAGGTACTCCAACTACGCAGCCGAAACCTATGACCCCAGAAATTTTAATGGTAAAGGGGGCTGGGCTTCTTTCGAACAGGGAATGGACAAGGAGAATCGCTACGTCAGGGTTTGGATTGAGCACCAATCTGATGCTCGCATAGTAGTGCGCGTGCGAGCTGCCCTCACCAACAACCTTTACGACATCTCCCATACCGACATCCCCAGCGGATCGCTGTATGGCAAGGGTGATTGGGTGGACGAGTGGATCTACATCTATCCAGATGGCACTAACCTTCGACACATGAAGATTTATACAGGGTTGGCATCTAGTAGCCGACCATTCGGTTTCGACCGCACTCCCCCGAAAGTCGTTCATGAATTTATGGAATCGGCAGTCCGTGGCCTTCCCGGGCACCTTCCTACAGACGATATCGAGATGGGTGCACTTACTCTTATCCGCCTGTTCGGAGACCATTCGGAGGTACGCCTGCCCGAAGGCAAAAGCAAAACAATCTCCTATGATACCTATCCAAAAGATTTTGGAGACTTTCGCGATGCAAACATCATGCTGGTAAACCTGAAGTCGAAGTATAAGCCATTCACCATCGCCATGCCCTATGGCGTCAGAATTCAACCTTATATGCCGGAGGGTCCCATTCGTTATTTTTTTGAGACATGGGACTGGTCTCCGTCTTCTGGCAGACCCTATTCTTTGTCGCTCGGCCACTTTCTGAACTACCAGGATTACCGTCGGGACGGAAACACACTCGAGAATATATATCTTCAGGGTATGACTAACGCAGCTGACCCTGTAAAGGAACTTGTCTCACTGTCATGGTCATGGATCCAGGCCCCCAGATTGCAAATGGAAGGAGTAAAACCAAGTTATACAGATATCACCTACGACCCTTCTCAGAAAGCATATATTGTACCCCGCGAAGGCTATGGGCCAGCTGAGTTGAAGTTCTCGCTTGAGTATGATAATGATGGAGGAGGGTTTGGGGTTCCCATGTCGATCTTAAATCCGGCATTCATTGTCAAAGACTGGGGGACATCAGGGGTTAAATTAACTGTGGATGACAAACTTATAGAACCCGGCAAAGAATTTCGAATCGGATATGAAGAGACGTCTACCGGTACTGACCTGATACTATGGTTAATGATGTCATCTGCAAAGTCGACAAAATTTGAGCTAACACCGGTTATAAAATGAGGTAAATTAAAATATTTAGAGTTTACCCAGGGATTGGGATTATAGTTTTTTTATGGAATACTGGGCTTTCCTATTTCTACAAACAATTGACTTACAGTTTTAAGGAATATTTTTATCAAATAAATATTTTGTTGAAAACGAAAAGGATTACTATTGGGCTGTTAACGATTTTGCTCTCGGCATTTGTGAGCAAAAACATTAGCGCTACAACCTACTATGTAAGCACCTCGGGAAACGATGCCAATAATGGCACTTCTACTTCTTCGCCCTGGCAAACAATTACCAAGGTGAATTCTATGAGCTTTAACCCGGGCGATCAAATTCTATTCAACGGAGGTCAGACGTTCACCGGAAGTATTTCCCCGAATTCAAGCGGGAATTCTTCAAGCCCAATCACATACAGTTCTTATGGTACAGGGCGCGCCATTATTAGCGACGGTCCAATTGAATGGTCTGACCTTTCTTATCTTACCTTCTCAAATTTAAAATTTATAAGAGGGGGTTTCTTTTTTTATACAGGTAATTCAAAACCCTCTCATATCATGATTACAGACAATGAATTTTCTTTGGGCGGAGGAGTGCTTTGTCAGGCCAGCTATGTAACCGTACAGTATAATTATTTTCATGAGTCATCCGGCGCTCCTCTTGTTTGGTGTTGGGACAGCAATAATATAACATTCCAGTACAATATTTTAGTAAATATTGGCACTGGAGGTGGCGACGACGGTGGTGCGTTTGACCTGGATGGCGGTACTACAAATTCCGTAATACAGTATAATTATATACGAAATGTCCAAACTTACGCCGCCATGATTTGTGATTGCCCAAATGGACCAGTTAATAATTGTGCAATAAGGTATAACATTGCGGAGAATTGCGACATTAATGGTGATGAATCGATATTTCGTTTTATAACCTATGGAGACAATGCAGGAATTAGTAATAGCCAGATATATGGCAATACTGCTTATATGAATATCAGCCCCGGAGGTGCATATACAGCCCTGGCGGCTGATAATATCGGATCCTCCATTATATCAAATTGCAGGATATTTAACAACATCGTATATATGCAGGGAAATGCTGGTGGTTTTTGCGGGGACGCTCAGGTTGGTGCAACTGCCTGGAATAAAAACTGCTACTATTCAACAACAGGTGCCGCAAGCGGGTCGATGATAGGTGGTATTAATGCAAACCCGTTGCTCACGAACCCCGGAAATGGTGACAATCTTACCGACCCGCGCCAACTAGGAGCTTTGATGACCGCCTATAAATTGCAGGCCGGTTCGCTCTGTATCAATGCAGGGGTAAACCCGTCGGCGTATGGCCTGAACGGTGGCATGTACGACTTTTTTAGCAATACCCGCATTCAAGGTGGTACCCAGGACATAGGTGCTTATGAGAGCGGAGGTACGGGAGGTGGCGCACCGGCAACGCCTGTTGCTAACGCAGCTACTAACATTACAAGCACAGGCTTCTCGGCCAACTGGGGAGCTTCAGCTAATGCAACATCGTACATAATAGACATATCAACTGTTAGTACCTTTGCTACCTTTGTTAACGGCTATAGTGCCAAAAATGTTGGAGATGTTACAACACTGGTCATAACAGGTTTAAGTGCTAACACAGATTATTTCTACCGTGTACGCGCCAAAAATGTTGCCGGCACAAGTGAAAATTCAAACGTGATATCACTCACAAATAAACCTACAGGTATTAATGACCTGAATAATGGAGTTGGAATGAAAGTTTACCCGACCCCTGCCACCTCGCTGGCAACTCTCGAATATTCATTAACATCCAATGCCAATGTAATAGTGAAGATATTCAACATAAACGGCCAGTTGGTACAATCGCTCAAGAAAGCTTCGGTTGTTGGCGTAAACAAGGTTGAGCTTAACCTTGAAAGTTTGGGTACGGGGATGTACTTTATAAAAGTATCGTCGGCGGAGTTGAATGAAGTTGTGAAAATAAATGTAGTGAAATAATGAAATAATTTGAAAATGCTGAGCGAAGCGAAGTCCCTTGACTACGGGAAAGGAATGAAGGAATGAATAGTAAGAAGGACGATCTGCTGAAGTGGATCTTCCTTCTTTATTATTTTTTTCATTAGCTCTTGATATTCAAACTTTTTAACTAAAATTGAACAATTTAAAGTTGCATTTGTAGCTTCAATTCAGCTACATAAATTAACTAGTTGATCCTTAATAATTATTAACAATTTGGCTGTTAATAACTTATGTTCTTTGAAGTCTTGATTTTTGCTTAGATTTTGATTAAATTTGATCAAAACCCTGCAAATCATGTTAAAGAAATTACCAGTACAACCACAGTTAGAGATGTTTAAAACTGTACTTGCCAGTTTCATAAACCCTCAGCATGAGCTTTGTTTATTGGGGAAAGAGATTGACTGGGCTTATCTGGAAAAAGAGTTTGCTCCTCTGTATGGAGAAGTCGGTAGACCATCCATCCCAATCAGGACAATAGTCGGGCTCCTGCTTCTTAAACAGATATATAATCTTGGTGATGAGACTGTTATGGAGAGGTATATTGACAGTCCATATTGTCAGCACTTTTGTGGGGAGATTTACTTTCAATATAAATATCCATTTGATCCGAGTGATTTTGTACATTTTCGTAAGCGCATCGGCGAGGAAGGGATGAAGAAGATCTTCAAACAGAATATAGATTTGTTTGACAAGGACTTTATCCGTAAAGAAGTAAAAGAGGTAAGGGTAGATACAACAGTTCAGGAGAAGAACATCACCTTCCCGACAGATCGGAAGCTTACTGAAAAAGTGATAGAGCATTGTAAAAGGATTGCAAAGAAAGAAGATATAAAACTTAAACGGACCTATACTTTTGAAATCCGGAAATTAAAACAACAGCTTCGATTTGCAAGGAAGCCAAAGAACATGAAGAAACACATCAAGGCCCAGAAAAAGCTTCACAGGATCGCATTTAAGATCTATCAGGATCTGGTTAATCAACTTAACCCGATACCTAAGTCGTACATGGAAGAATTTGATGTTTTATACAGGGTATTGACACAGCAGAGAGATGACAAGAATAAGGTATACAGCATACATGAGCCGGAGGTACTTTGTATATCAAAAGGGAAAGAGCATAAGCAGTATGAGTTTGGGAACAAGAGTTCATTCGCATATACCAGGGGATCAGGGATTATTGTTGGTGCCATGGCAATTGATGGAAATGCATACGATGGACATACTTTAGAACCGCAACTGGAACAGGTAAAGGAACTTACAGGAGGCAAAATCAAGAAAGCGATCGTTGACAAGGGTTATAAAGTCAAAGGAGGAATACCGGGAGTGGATATAGTAATGCCGAAAAACCTTAAGGGAGAAAGTTACTACCTGAAAAAGAAACGAGAAGAACGATGCCGGTCAAGAGCTGGAATAGAGGGACTTATATCACACCTGAAATACGATCACAGGATGATAAGAAATTACCTCAGTGGCACTGCAGGAGACAAAATCAACACATTATTGGCTGCTACAGCATACAATATGCGGAAGTGGATGAGGTTAAAGAAGGAAGAAATACTCAACTTAATTTTGCGCTGGATTTTCCAGACACTTTTTTTGGCTCCGGTAAATATCCAACGCTAACGCTTGAATGAAAAACACGTATTAATAAGGATCAACTAATTAATATATATTATTTGAAAAGAAAAATTTTCTCTAAAATGTTGCCATTAATAGCAGTTGTAATGGGTATGCTATTGAGGTTTGGAAACGTGAACGCTCAGGTTATTAAAGGCATAGGTAGCTGGTGCCATTCCGAAGTAGTAAATGCAAATTGCAGTTGGTACTATGGTTGGGTTACTCATCCTGATGTGGGAGTTTGTGATGGCGAAGCGGATGCCAATGGTTATTATGCTTATCCCAACAGCGGGATTGAATGGGTGCCAGCGATGTTGATGGATGAGTCTACTCCAGATGTTCCTGCTGACTTGATTAGTTATTTTACAACCGGTTATCAAAATGGTATCTACCACAACCTGATTGGGCATAGTGAACCTAAATACACCCCTTCAAACATGCAGAACATGATTAGCCAATGGCCTGCCTACGAGTCAACAGGGCTTCGGCTTACCTCTCCTTCCTTGAGCTGCCAGGGCGGGTTGGATGATGATGGTGTGAGTAGGCCTTGGCTTGCAGAGTGGACACAGTTTGACGACTGGTTTGATCGTATGGCGGCCAATGGATTAAGATGCGACGTCTGGAACATTCACTATTATTATGATTTTACCGATCCCAAATGCGCCGATTGGTTAAGGGATATTTTAGTGGAGGGTCATAACCGGTACGGCCTGCCCGTGTGGATAACCGAAATAGCTCCGGTTATGACCCAAGCATGGTATTGGCCTGTGTACGACATCAACAACCAGACCGAGGCAAGGGCTATTGCAGCTCAGAATGAAATGGAAGCTATGATGTGCAGCCTCGGTTTTGTGGAACGGACTGCAAACTACATAACGGAAGCGGAAGAGTACAGTTATGGTAATATTTTTGACGGAAACGGCAATCTTACACCTTTCGGAACTAATTTTATTAATATGTCGTGCGGCGGTATAGTATCGCCTATTTCTACTCCCAAAGCCAATGCAGCAACAAATATTAGCGCTTCAACCTTTTTTGCCAATTGGCACTTAACAGAAGTAGCTACCGGTTATAGTTTAGATGTAGCAACCAATTCCACTTTTAATTCGTATATTGAAGGATATAAAAATAAAATAACAACATTTAATTTCGCACCTGTTTCAGGATTATCGCCCAATACAACTTATTATTACCGGGTAAGGGCATTTAATGCAACAGATACAAGTAGCTATTCCGATACTATTTTGGTTACAACGCTTTTACACACACCCGCGCCTAAAGGTTGCCGTGTATCAAATATTCGGCTTTCATCATTTACCGCGAATTGGGGCAATTCGCTTGGCGCTAGTTCTTATTTGGTTGATTTATCTACTGTAAGTAATTTTAGCACATTTGTAACAGGATACCAAAGTAAAGATGTTGGGAATACATTTAAACTGCAATTAACAGGCTTAGAATTAAATACCCCATACTATTTCAGGGTACGCGCAGTTGATTCTGTTGTCAGCGATACAAGTTTATACTCCGTCACAATTCCGGTTACAACGCTTGAAACGCTTGCCGCCCCGGTTGCTAAACTTGAAAATGTGTATAGCAATTCTTTTATTGCCTCGTGGGATACTTGTTTAGGTGCAACCGGGTATTTGTTTGATATGTCGAAAAATATAGATTTCAGTTCTTCGCTGATTACCGACAGCGTGGTTGGAAACGTAACACAATTGCAAATTAAAGGGTTAGAAAATAATACTAATTATTATTTCAGGTTACGCGCTATTGATACCATTTCAGGTATTAAAAGTTTTTACTCCGACACGATCACCGCCACGACCTTCTCTTCCGGAACGGGCATTGTTTCGGGCAGCGTCTATAAAATTATCAACGTGAACAGCGGCAAAGCCCTGAACGTGACCGGCAACAGTACCGAGAACGGCGCTAACGTCGACATCTATACCTACAACGGCGCCACCGGCCAGCAATGGACGGTTACCAGCGTTGGAGGAGGCAATTACAAACTTATCGCAAAGTGCAGCGGCATGGCATTGGACGTGGCAGACGGCAGTACAGCCGATGGCGGCAACGTGCAACAATGGACCTACGAGGGCAACACAAACCCAAACAATCAATGGCAGATCATCCCGGTTAAATCGGGCGTTTACAAACTAATTGTGCAATGTAGCGGTAAGGCTCTGGACGTGTCCGGTGGCGATACCGCCGATGGTACCAATGTGCAGCAATGGGAAGATAACGGAAGCGAGGCGCAGCAATGGACCTTTATACCTACAGGTATTAATGACCTGAATAATGGTGTTGCATTGAAAGTTTATCCAAATCCTGCTTCTACGAATGCTTATTTGGAATATTCATTAACTTCGGATGCAGTAGTTACCGTGGAAATTATAAATATTAGCGGGAAGGTGGTTAGGTCGCAGACAAAGACTTCAGTTGCCGGCATTAACACGGTTAAGCTTCCACTTGAAAGTTTGGGTACAGGGCTGTACTTTATAAAAGTAACATCGGCCGGAGTGAATGGAATAGTGAAGCTGAATGTGGTGAAGTAGTGAAGGAATGAATAGTTAATGATGAAAATTAGCTATTAGCCGAAAACTGATATTGTGCACGACAAAGCCACTGGTCATTATTTTATGTATTACTGGGACCGAAAATTCGAGCCCTCGGGATTATTTCGCGCCGAATCGCCGAACGAAACCGATTTCAATTTTGCCCACAGTTATTTTGATCAGGCCGGTCAGGACATTCAAATAGTACTCTACAAAGGCAAACTTGCTGACTTAACTCGTAAAAAGTAATCACAATCAGAAAAGATTTCAACACTAAAATAGCAATATTGAAAACTTTTAAAATCACAGTTAACTTATTTATTCTTCTTTTAACTGGAATATTATTGAAGGGTAAACCATCACCAGATATGCCTGGGACGAACCAATTCCTAAGGGTTTGGGGGGGTGAACTCTGGTTTCACAATAAATTTAACTAGTAATTATTACGATCATGAGGATAATAAATTTTCTTTCAAAAACCGCTCTGACAATTCTTTTGTCGGTAGTAAGTTATTCTGGTATGGTAAATGCACAGCCGGGTACCTATAATAATCCGGTTTTAATTAACAGACCCGATCCTTTTCTGTTCAAATTTAACGGATGGTATTATAATGTCTTCTCAGGTAGACGTGCTCTGACAGCTTTTAAATCGAAGGATCTGATAAACTGGAATAAAGTTTACGATACTGTCTGTTTTGCAGGATCAGGCTGGGCGCCTGAAGTAATTTACTGGAACGGATATTTTTATTTGTATACCGGCGCAGTAACCGGAGGAGTCAGAGGGTTGCATGTGTTCCGCAGCGAAAAACCTGAAGGACCCTATTTACAGCAAACTGAAAACCTGTTTCACAATTTTGATGATTCACCGTTTATTGATGACGATGGCAAATGGTATCTTACTTATGCTTACAACCAGCATATAATGGCAAGCAGTATGGATGGTCCTTATAAGCTGGGAAATGATGTACCTATCCCTGCTGCCACAATGAAATTATGGACTGAGGGTCCATATCTTATTAAACGACATGGAAAATATTATCTGACCTATTGCGGAAATCATTTTAGAAGTCCCGGATACAGAATTTCAGTAGCAGTCAGCAATAAAAGCCCGATTGATGGGTATGTAGCTTATGATGAAAATCCTTTACTCGTTAATACCGAAGATGACAATGTGGCTTTGGGGCACAGCATGAACATCAAAGGGCCCGATCTGGATGCCGACTACATTATTTATCATTCCTATAATAAAACATTGACCGGCGATAGAAGATTACTCATCGACAGGATAGCGTGGAACGGCGATAAATTTATTATATACGGACCCACATCTTCACCACAGGTGGTACCTTCGATGCCCGATTTTTACGATTACTTTGAAAATAGCGATATCGGCAACAACTGGCTGAAAATAAATGATGGAGCATGGAGTATTTCCGGTCAAATGTTGCATCAGACCAAAACAGGGAACAATAAACCTATACGGCTGGTTTCTGCCGTCACTGCGGGTCAAAGCTACACGGCTGAATTTAATATGAAGGAAACCGTCCCGACTGATGCCCCTGACACAAGACTTGGATTTGTTTTTTCCTATACGGATGAAAATAATTTTGGGGTTGCCATGCTTAATCCTAAAACAAAAAAATTAGAAACACAGATAACAATAAACGGTAAAGGGAGCGGTTTGCAATCAGCCAATATGCCTGTTGACTACGACTGTACCAAATGGCATTGCGCCAGAATTGAAAAATCGGGGCCAACTGTAAAAATCTTCCTCGACAAATTGCTGATACAAACAATAAATACTAACGGATTGGCAGGAGGTAAAATTGGATATGCAACTGAAAACGCGATCGCCGATTTTTCGTTTATCGCTTTCACAAACCAGGTTGATGGCAGCAGCGCTTATGATGCATTTAAACCTGTGCCGGGTATATTGCAGGCGGTCCATTTTAATTCCGGAGGTGAAGGGAAAGGATATCATAATCCGGGTAAAAAAGAAAGCGCAAACACCTTCCGCAGCGAAAATGTAAGCATGCGACCTTATACCGAGGATAGTTATGCTATACGATCAAAGCTGAAAGGAGAATGGTATAAATATAACGTCATCGTTGATTCTGCATGTGTTTATAACGTTGATCTTTTATATACTGCTGCCCAACCGGCTAAGATCAGAATATGGGTAGATTCAGAAAATGTGTCGGGCGATTTTACATTACCGGGCACAAAAAGCTTCGATAAATGGCAAACTGCAAGTATTAAGGGATTGAAGTTACCTAAAGGCAAACATACCCTGAGGTTGGAAACTCTTATAGGTGGTTTTGACTTATCCACTCTTACCTTATATCATGCAGAAAATGTGGCTGCAAATATTTCGGATAACTTTCAGACCTCTTTTTCAGGGCAATGGAATTACTCGGATGGAGACTGGAAAGCTGAAAACGGGCTGGCAAAAATAGATACCGTTGGAAAAAGGACTCTTGGCAATACCGGTTGGTCCGATTATACGGTTGAATCCGATGTCCAGGTAAATAAAGGCAAAGATGCCGGAATCATGTTCCGGGCAGTAAATCCTGCAAACGGCGACGCGAACAATAATCCAGGATGGGGTGTAGATTTCTTTCAGGGTTATTATGCCGGTATATCCGATAATGAAATCATATTGCTGAAAATCAATTATAACCGCGAACAACTTAAAACGGTGAAATCTGCTAATGTTTTCGGTACATGGCATCATTTGAAAGTTGTTGTTAAAGGCAATAATATTAAGCTATATGTTGACAACATGAATATACCTGCTATTGATGTCACAGACGATATTCGTCCTTTTACCCACGGCAAGGTAGGCCTGAGAGCGGATTATGCCACGGCTTCATTTAAGAATTTTAAAGTGTATTAATAAAGTGGAAATTATTGATAATTTAAATAAAGTACTATAAAGATGAAATATTTCACTCTGAAAAAATCGTTGGTCTTTTTTGTGATTTTATCGGCCATGCAATGCCTGTCTGTTGACACAAGTACACAAACAGTCTTTTCAAATAAAAAAGGCATAGCCGCTTATAACTTTACTTCTGAACAGACAATTTCAAAACTTAAAGATTTGAATGTCGGATGGATTTACGACTGGGGTGTTGCCCTGTCTATAACCGGTAAAGCAGGCTATTATGCCGGGCCTGAAGAGTTTGTTCCGATGATATGGGGCAAAAAAGATACAACCAATGCTAATTTCTATTATTTAAAGCAGGGCAAAGCAGAAGGTAAATTATCACATTTACTGGCATTCAATGAGCCGGATAGGAAAGACCAGGCAAATATGAGTGTCGAAGAGTGCCTCAGGTTATGGCCAAAGCTCATGGAGACAGGTCTGCGTCTTGGAAGTCCTGCCCCTGCCGAAGCTAAATGGCTGGTTGACTTTATGGATGGTGCTATGAAACGGGGATACAGGGTTGATTTTATTGCGGTACATACCTACCAAGACTTCACTGACCCCAAAGCCCCAGACGATTTGAAAGTATGGCTGACAGATATTTATAACAAATATAAGCGTCCTGTATGGCTGACGGAATTTGGTGCAGCAGACCGAGCTGCCTGGAAGATGACCAAAATTGGGACACCTACAGCTGAACAAGCAGGGGTTTACATGAAAAAGGCCCTCGATGTGCTGAACAGCCTTCCTTTTGTGGAACGCTACGCATGGTTTGCTGACAGATGCGAAGGCGAGTATATCTACGGGACCATTTATGACAGGTCAGGTAATATTACTGATTTTGGAACGCTGTATAAGAATTATTACCCTGCTCTGCCGCGGAAATGAAACCAAAGCAACAGATAAAATAAACTATTTGATCCTAAATAAATAAAGTATTACGAATGAAAAAATCGATTTTAACATTTGCTATAGCATTAGCAATCTTTACAGCCTCTTTCGGCCAGGTAACCATTCCTCGTCCCGAGTACCCGAGGCCACAGTTCGAACGTTCGGAATGGTTAAACCTTAACGGCCAATGGTCTTACATCTTTGATTTTGGAAAATCAGGAAAGGAGAGGGGTTTTCAAAAATCAATAGGTTTTAATGACAAAATAACTGTCCCATTTTGCCCCGAAAGCAAATTATCGGGAGTTGAGCATAAGGACTTTATTAATGCAATGTGGTATCAACGTTCCATTGTTATACCTGAAAACTGGACCGGTAAAAACATCATCCTGCATTTTGGGGCGGTTGATTTCCAAACAGAAGTGTTTATTGATGGCCAATCCCTTGGCTTGCATTGGGGAGGAATGTCCTCTTTCGATTTTGACATTACGCAGTATGTAATCCCCGGAAAAACCCACAACCTGGTAGTTTACGTCGAGGACGATATACGATCGGGCATTCAGCCGGCAGGGAAACAAAGCGAGGGCTACTACTCCGAGGATGTTAAATATACAAGGGTTACAGGTATCTGGCAAACCGTTTGGTTAGAAGCCGCTTCTGGTTTTGGCATCAAAACCTGTCAGATTGTGCCCGACTTCGATGGTGAAAGGTTTCTTGTAACCCCTGCTTTTTATAATGTTGCAATCGGCAACACCTTCCGTGTTACGGTAAAAGACAACAACCAGAATGTGGCCTCATCTGTTATTTCAGTGGCAAACGGAATTCCTTGCAGTGTCCCGGTTAAAAAGCCCAAAACATGGTCACCTGAGTCACCCTTTTTGTACGATTTGCTTTTTGAAGTGTTGGATGCAAAAGGCAAAGTACTCGATCAGGTAAGAAGTTATGCAGGGATGCGCAAAATCCATTGGGAAGGAAACAAGCTGTTTCTAAATAACAAGCAGTTGTATCTCAGGTTTGTTCTTGATCAGGGTTTTTACCCCGATGGAGTATGGACAGCGCCAACTGACGCAGCCCTGAAAAACGACATACAGCTTTCGCTGAACGCTGGATTTAATGGCGCCCGCCTGCACCAAAAGGTTTTTGAAGAACGTTTCCATTACTGGGCCGACAAAATGGGCTATCTTACATGGGGTGAATCGTCGAATTGGGGCGCAAGTATTAATAAATCCGAGACCTATCGCAACTTTGTCAGCGAATGGGAAGCAATTATTGTGCGCGACCGCAATCACCCATCCATAATTGCATGGACGCCAACCAACGAAACATGGGAACGCGATGGGGCAACTGACAATGGCATGCAGCATAACCGGTTTTTAATTGATATTTATAACCTTACCCACAACCTCGATTTAACCAGGCCTGTAAACGATGCCAGCGGAAATTATCACCAGAAAACCGACCTGTTTACAGTACATACCTATGAACAAAACCCCGATAGCCTCAAAAAACTATTAACCATCCGAAAAAATGGCTCATTATACCAGGCACGCGATTGGCATAAAGACTTTGAAGTAAAATATAGCGGACAGCCATACATAGTTGATGAATATGGAGGTATTGGTTTGGACCTGGGCGGCAAAAAAACTGATGGCTGGGGCTATGGTCATAGCCCCACAACATTCGAGGAATTTTACACTAGACTCGAAAAATTAACTGATATTATTCTTTCATTAGACCATATCAGCGGCTATTGTTATACCCAGCTTACAAATGTGGAACAGGAACAAAACGGTATTTATAACTACGACCGTACGGAAAAGTTCGATATGAAAAGGATACATGCCATTTTCAGTAAATATAATAATAACAGCAGTTTTTTAAGTAAATAGTCCTTAGGTTTTTAGAAGCGGTAAAGATAATTTTGAAGCACTTAGTGAATAAAATTTTTAACAATTAAAATCAAAATGAAATTACTTTTTTTGCCTTTTCACTTTTTAAGCCTTTCAATTTGTCTTAATAAAAGGAGTAAGCATTTAAATTAAATTCTAACAATTTAGGAGAAATACCATGAAAACACAAAACTTAGTTAAAAGCACAGCTTTTGCAATAATTCTTTTTTTGACGATTCTGCTGCTTTGCAACTCAAACTCTGTCGTTGCACAGACCGGTGGAAAACAAGCCGTTTCGACGCTTTTTGTTTCTCCCGGTGGGAAAGATACGAATCCCGGCACTAAAGAGCAGCCTCTTGCTACTCTGGTTGGCGCTCGCGACAGGATACGCGCCATGCGCGGCAACTTCGGAGACATCACTGTTTATTTTCGTGGCGGGAAATACCCGTTTGCAGAGACGGTGGTCTTTGGAATGAATGATTCCGGCGCTGAGAATCAGGTCATCACCTACCGTAACTACCCGGGTGAAACACCTGTTTTCACTTCGGGTTTACACATCACCGGATGGCGTAAACTACAGCCGGGCGATCCCGGGTACAAAGAGATTCCTGCAAATGCAAGGGATGGTGTGTATATTACAGATGTTTCGGAAGTGCTCAGGAAGACGGGGCTATTCCATTTTCTCCTGGATGAAAATTCCGATTGGCTTCACCGTGCCATGACCGACGGATTTTCTTCACCTAGGAAAAACCCAAAGGATGCCAGTAACAGTATGGCCGGGAAATGGAAAGACTCTCCTGAGCAAAAAATGGACCTCATCTACGACCAGACCAGCCCGATCAGAAACTGGGATAACATCGGGGATGTAGAAATCCGTATCATCACAGGCGTATGGTCGGTGAACTTGTTGCCGGTATCCATTGTAGATACCAAAAAGAAAGTGCTTTATACAAAGGTGCCAGGGCTTTATCATCTTTGGGGATTCACCGATATACGACCTTTTCAGGATGCAAGGGGCCATCCTACATGGACAAGACCGGAAAAGACCATTTGGGTAGAGAATACACTTGACGGAATCCGGGAAAAAGGGAACTGGGCTGTCAACACCAAAACAAAGGAACTCTACTTATGGCCTGCTAGCGACACTAATAATATTTATGCACCTTCCTTGAAGGAGTTCATACGTATCGAAGGCAATATCGATTACTGGGGACCAAAAGACGTCCCGGTCCGTTACATCCGGTTCAAAGGAATCACGTTCACATGTGGAGAGCGCGATGTCCTTCTGCCGGAAGATTCGGGTATTCAGCACGATTGGGAGATGGAGGACAAAAATTCAGCAATGCTACGGTTCCGTGGCAGCGAACAGTGCGTAGTGGATAGCTGCAAATTCATCAAATCCGGAGGAACTGGCGTTCGCTTCGATCTCTACAGTCAGTACAACACAGTGCAGAATTGTTCTCTGGATCTTCTGGGCATGGCCGGTATCTTCTTCTGTGGTTACGGACCAGGAACCAAGGATGTTAATCACCACAACCTTATCCTGAAAAACGAAATTTCACGGGTGGGCCAAACGAGATGGGATTCGCACGGGATTATCCTCTACCAAAGCGGTTACAACCGGGTCGCTCAGAACTACATTCATAATGTTCCCCGGAAAGCTATATGTATGGCTGGTCCACGTTCTATCGCTGATCCAAAGTACCCAACACGGGAATTTTCAGGCAAAACCGCGCGATATAAAGAAATGCCCGATTTGATTAAAAGCGATGGAACCATGAACAGGGAGGTTTTTGGGAAGTACCGGTACCTGAATGGCAATGTAGTTGAGTACAACACCATTCATGATGCGATGTTGAAGCTCGACGACGGCGCTGCAATCAATAGCACTGGTGGAGGCGATTTGGGCGGTATTGTCAGGTATAATTACATATATAACATAAATGGAGGCGATGCGATGATGCGAATGGACGGAAGCGCGCCCTGGACAGTTTTCAAGGACAATTTTCTCTCGCAATCAAGACTTCCATTCGCGATACTATCTTCCGGCTGGGGTCTTTTCACAGCAGGCAACGTGTTTTTTGATGTCCATCCAACCAACACCAGATATTATGTCACTTCCTGGAACCTGCCCCATCCTTTTAGCGGCGATCTGGTTTTTGATGAAGACTTCTCGAAAGAACCGCCATTTGATTATGGCAGCACTTACTACTGGAATATGGCTATTCAAACAATTACGAAGGAACCACAGCCGATCGATTGGAGTAAATACATATACTGGTTGGATGACTTCTACGAGATGTATCGGGTGTTGGATGGCAATTTACTTCCAGGCAAACTCTCAGGAGCCGAAGAAATCAAAAAGAATTTGCTTAATGCCATTGAACAGATCAGGCCTTATTATAAGCAGTATGACGATGTAAAAAAATAACAATAATCAACGATTATGAAAAGCAAGTCTTTAATTGTAGTCTTATTGTTTCTTTCATTTTTAAACTTACCAGCTCAAAACACGGATAAAAAAAATGAGAAACTGAATACTGTTTTTGAGCCTTCATGGGAATCGCTTAAACAATATGATTGTCCCGAATGGTTCCGTGATGCCAAGTTTGGGATATGGGCACACTGGGGCCCGCAAAGTGTTGCGGAATATGGCGACTGGTTTGCCCGTAGTATGTATATTCAGGGAAACACAACCTGGTATGAAGGCAAGGAACCGACCTACACTTATCATCTGAAAAAATATGGGCATCCTTCAGAATTTGGATACAAGGATTTAATCCCTTTGTTCACGGCCGAAAAATGGGACCCTGAAGCATTGATGGAACTTTACTACAAGGCAGGTGCCAGATATTTTATGTCCATGGGCCAGCACCACGATAATTTTGATATGTGGAACTCAAAGTTCCAGCCATGGAATGCAGTGAATATGGGCCCGAAAAAGGATATAGTTAAAGACTGGCAAAAGGCTGCAAAGAATAATAATATGAGATTTGGCGTGTCGATGCACGGTGAGTTTGCATGGCAATTTTTTGAGGTTACCCGAATGTCAGATACTACAGGTACTAAAAAGGGGATACCATACGATGGAGTACTTACAAAAGCTGATGGAACAGGCAAATGGTGGGAAGGCTATGATCCACAGGATCTGTATTGTCGTCCGCACAAGCCAAGTAAGCCGTTTTATGAGTTATGTTGTCCAGATAATTCCGGTGATCCTCCCGATTCGGCATTTTTAACCAAATTTTATAACCGTATAACAGACCTGGTTGACAACTATCATCCTGATCTGATATATTTCGATGGCGACCTCCCGCAAGGGGATTATGGACTAAGGTTTGCTTCCCATTTTTATAATGAAAACCAGAAGTGGAACAACGGGAAAAATGAAGCAGTCATTAACACCAAGCGCCAACCAGCAGATCGGCAGAAAGCAGTTGTCCTGGATATTGAAAACGGTCAAAGCGATTTCCTGAAAAAATATCCATGGCAAACCGATGCTTCATTAGACGGATGGTTTTATATGAAGGGCGGATGGCATGCTTCCACAAAAGATATAATCGAGAAGTTAATTGACATTGTAAGCAAAAATGGTAACCTGATGCTCAATATTACCCAGAAATCTGATGGTACAATCCAGGAATATGCCGTACAATTCCTAAAAGAAATGGGTCAATGGATGGATATCAACGGCGAAGCCATTCATGGCACCCGTCCATGGGAAGTTTTTGGCGAAGGCCCGCACAATACCGAAAATGGCGAACAGAATAAAAGTGTAAACATCCCTTTCACAAGCGAGGATATTCGTTTTACAACCAAAGGTAACAAGCTTTATGCTTTTATAATGGCATGGCCTGGAAAAAACATTACCATAAAATCGCTGCCAACAGGCAAAAAACTTTGGTATGGCGAAATAAAAGAAATAAAAATGCTTGGCTATGATGCCCCATTAAAATGGTCACAGGACGCGAACGGCCTTACGGTACAATTGCCCGATAAGCCGCCTTGTAATTATGCATTTGTAATAAAAATTACGGGGAAATGAAATTGCTAATTCCAAAATCTTCAAATCTTATGAAACCGTTTACAAAACTATTATTAAGCGCAACTGCCAAATCAATAATAGTTGTTTTGTGTTGCAAAATAAGCATTGCCCAGCAATTTGTTGTTTATAATTCATCATGGCAATCGTTGGCTAATCACCACTTGAGCATTAAACTCATATAACCCGTAATTCCTTGGAAATACATTTAAAAGCATTAAAATGAAATACCTAACATTATTATCAGTTTTTATTCTCGTCACTATATCAAATTCCCTATTATTAGGGCAATCCCTTCAGAAGGAAACCGACGGGATAGTTTACAACAGCCAGACGGCATCAAACGGTATAAAAAAAATTAAACTAAAGGTTTGGAGCGATAATATTATTGAAGTCGTTGCAACACCATCAGACCAATTTTCAAACCGTAAAAGCCTTATAATAACCGAAAATCCATTTACAACACCTACCTGGAAGGTTGAAGAAAACGATAAAAATATTCTTCTTTCAACAATATCGGTTACTGTAAGAATAAATAAACTTACGTCGAAACTTGAGTTTGTTAATAAAGATGGGCAATTGATAATGTCTGAAAACGAAAGAGAAGCAGAAAAGGCAAAAGTTGTTGGAGAAGATTGTTACCATATTAAACAATCGTTTCAATATACACCCGGCGAAACATTTTATGGTTTGGGGAGTTTTCAGGACGCTGATGTTGCCCTGAATGGTAAAAAAATAGCATTGTTGCAAAAAAACCGCGACGATGTGGTACCAGTTATCATTTCAACCAATCACTATGGCTTAATTTGGGACAACTATTCCTTTAGCGAATTTAACGACACACATGGCGGGTATTATTTGTGGTCGGAAGTAGCCGACGATATCAATTATTACTTTATTTACGGTGAAAATACCGACAAAATAGTATCGGCATACCGACAACTAACAGGCGTGGCACCTATGTTCCCAAAATGGGTGTTTGGTTACATGCAGTCTAAACAAAAATACAATACCCAGGATGAAATTGTTTCAATAGTAAAAGGGTTTCGCGACAGAAAATTCCCGCTCGATTTAATTGTTCAGGACTGGCAATACTGGCCCGATAATCAATGGGGGCAAAAATCGTTTAACCCAAAGAATTATCCCGACCCAACCAAAATGGTAAACGATATTCACAACATGAATGCAAAAGTGATAATATCTATATGGCCAAATATGTCGAAGGGAACTCCTAACCAAATTGAACTTTCTAAAATTAATGGTTTATTTAAAAATAACGAACACCTGAATATACTTATGCCCGAAGCCCGCCAAATGTATTGGAAACAAGTTAACGACGGTCTGTTTTCAACCGGTATTGATGGCTGGTGGGCCGATTGCTCTGAAGGTTATGATTCGGATTGGACGTCGCCCTACATCAAATTATCCAATTTAAAATCGAGTAAATTAAATACAGATGTTTTAAAAGATCTTATGAGAAGTGGCCGCTATATTAACATTTACGCGTTAATGCATACCAAAGGTTTGTATGAAGGCCAACGGTCAACCCCATCGCAGAAAAGGGTATATATTCTTACCCGATCGTCGTTTGCCGGAATGCAAAAATACGGCGCGAGCTATTGGACGGGCGATGTGTCGGCCAATTGGGACGAATACCGTATGCAAATCCCTGCCGGCCTTAATTTCTGTATAACCGGAGTACCCTATTGGACAACCGACATAGCCGGATATTTTATTAAACACGAACCGGGTTGGTGGTTTGCTAATGGTGTGTTTGAAAAAGGCCAGAACGATGAAGGCTTTAAAGAACTTTATACACGTTGGTTTCAGTTTGGCTCAATGTGTCCGTTATTCCGCGCACACGGAGCCGATTTTCCTCGCGAACCATGGGCGTTTGGCACTCCCGAATCGAGAACTTACAAAACTTTACTCAAATTTACCAATTTACGTTACCGCCTAATGCCTTACATTTATTCGTTGGCATGGAAAGTAACAAATGAAAATTATACCATCATGCGTGCTTTGCCTTTCGACTTTATGAACGATTCGGCCACTTTCAATATCAACAATCAGTACATGTTTGGCCCTTCAATTATGGTAAACCCTGTTGTTGAGCCTTTATATTATCATGCAAACAATGTAAAAATTGATTCTTCGGATTATAAACGCGAGGTGTATTTACCAAAAGCTACCCGATGGTTCAATTTCTGGACAGGTAAACAATATGAAGGCGGTACAAACATTAAAGCCGACGCTTCGTACGAAACTATGCCTTTGTTTGTACGTGCCGGATCAATAATACCTATGGGTCCGTTTCTCCAATACACCACCGAAAAACCAGCCGACACAATTGAGTTGCGCGTGTACTCCGGCACCAATGGTAGTTTTACTCTTTACGAAGACGAAAACGACAATTACAACTACGAAAAAGGTAAATATGCCACCATTGATTTTACATGGATCGATGCCTCAAAAACCCTTACTATTGCCGACCGTAAAGGCGATTTCGCCGGAATTTTGAAGAAAAGGGTATTCAATATAGTACTGGTAGGTGAAAACCATGGCACAGGGGTGGAAATATGCAAGATACCTGATAAAACTGTAAAGTATAGGGGATTGAAGATAGAGGTAAAATTTTAAATTATTGTTAAAGGTATTGAAGAACACCCGGTCGCCGCTATGCGGATCTGGCAGGTTTTGGAATATCATCCTTTACAACCATGCCACCTCGCTTTGGCTTACCCAAAAGCGTAATACCATGATAATCAATAGCTATATCGAAAAGTCAGAAATGTGGTTTATCAGGAGGTCAGAATGTTTAAATTTTTCATTATGTTGGTATTGTCCCTATAAAACAATGACTAAGCATTTTGATTATGGCAGCACTTATTACTGGAATATGGCAATAAAAATAATTACAAAGGAAACACAGCCGATCGATTGGAGTAAATATGTGTATTGGCTGGATGACTTCTACGAGATGTATCATGTATTGGATGGCAATATTTTTCCAGGCAAACTCACAGGCGCCGAAGAAATCAAAAAGAAGTTGCTTAATGCTATTGAACAGATCAGACCGTATTACAAACAATATGAAGATGTGAAGAAATAAATTTAATCATTCCGGATAAAGTAATATATCAGGTTAAAACTGGACTTTTAATATATATTTGTACCCATACATAACAAAAAAAAATGAGCAAAAGTTGGTTTGAAAGGAATCCTCGATTTACCCTTTTTATCATAATAGTAGTCTTCTTTATTATACTTGATTTTGCACTCGGTCTTATTTTTATTCCATATAATTACAATAATTTCAGGACCCTGGATCCCGTTTATCATCATGGCCTGCGGCCTAACCAGGATGCCTTGGCAGCATGGGGGTCCCTTGTTTATCCCTTTCATACCAACTCCCTCGGCTTCAGGGACAGTAGCACTTACAAGGTACCCTTTCAATGCAACGAAAAAAGGATCCTGGTTTTAGGAGATTCTCATACTGAGGCAGTAGGAATCTCTTACGAGGATAGTTTTTTCGGTATTCTACAAAAAAAAGCCATGCAAAAAAAAATTAGTATGCTGAATGCATCGGCAGTGAGTTACAGTCCAAAAATATATTTTCTGAAGACCAAATACCTGCTTGAGGAGAAAAAACTAAAAACTGATGAAATATGGGTGTTTATCGACCTATCCGACCTCCAGAATGAACTGGCTTATGAACCTTTTATCACATCCAGGTATAGTATATTTAAAGAGATTATAAATACTCATATCCCTCGTTTTCTTAAAAACCATTCCTTAACCTGGAATACTATTAGCCGTATAACAGATGCCGGGAAAGTTAAAGAATTATCCAAAGCGGTGGGGGCATTTAACAAGCAAGGCGAAACAGAAGGAGTGAACAATACAGTAGAACTTTATTCGGTTTTCTTTAAGGATTTTAACGATAAAGAACTTCTGAGTAATCCCGGATTTCATGTCGTTGGGGAATGGTATTACAGTCCGGCCTTTCGTCAGCTTGCAGATAAAGGTTTATCTCTGGGAATGGAAAACATAACCAGGCTTAACCAGCTTTGCCAGACAAATCATATCAAATTGAAACTCAGTGTACATCCATGGCAGATTCAAGTAATGAAGCAGGATACTATGGATTATTACGTGCAGAGATGGAGAGATTATTGCAAGGCACAAAATATTGATTTCATCAACCTTTTCCCGATTTTTATCAATGAAGAAAATCCGGAAATTGCAATAAGCAAGTATTACATTCCTAATGACAATCACTGGTCAGAAGCAGGACATGCCAGGGTTGCTGCCTATCTGGAAAAATACCTGGTAAGCGATACTGAAAAAAAGTAAGACTAACGGTGCATGAAGAAAAGAAATATATATTTTCTTATCCTGTTTCTTCCTATCTTCTGGGAGTGTTCGCACAGATCACAGCTAATAAGGCAGGCAGATATTATTGAATCGGGCAAATCGACTTCACACATAAGCATTGATAATCTACTCATGAAAATTGGCGCCTATTGCGTTTATCATCCGGATGATCCACAAGCACTTTTTACCTATACACGGCTTCTCAGCAAAGCTGGCTATAATGCTGCAGCCCTGAGAAACGCTGAAAAGCTTGTCTTTAGAAATCCCCGTAACAAGGAATACAGGAATCTGTATATTGCACAATGCATTCTCGGGTATCAACAGCCAATTCTTTCAGGCGATGAAAAGAATATCCCTGGCAAGAACGGGAACGAAGATCTGGTTGGGAAAATCCGTATTATTGACTCCATTATAGTCCTCAATGTACAGATCAGGAATGAACAATCCAAGAGCGAGACGTATGCTAAAAGGGGGCAGCAGTTTTTATTTCTGAATGAGTTGAGGGCAGCCAACTGGGATTTTGATAAGTCACTCCAGCTCGATCCTTGCAATACCTTATCGTTGTTCAATAAGAGTTTTACCCTTTTCAAAATAAGAAGCAATCCAAAAGCGCTCGATTACCTGGTTAAATACGAGCAGTGTCTTGTGATCGAGAGGAAGAAGCCATATCCTGGAGTAGCCAAATACAGAACCATGCTGACACAATTGATCAGTTTAGATTCCCTTATAAAGACAAGTGATCACCCGGCTCCTCATTTATTTAACAGGGCCAATCTCTATGCAAAGGCATCGGAACTTGAATTTGCCATTGCGGACATAGACGAGGCCATCAAACTTGATAATCGCAATGCAGACTTCTTTGCCATGCGTGCCAACATTAATTATCATATTGGCAGGCAGGATCAGGCGCTTTCAGATATTGAAAGGGCAGAACAGCTAGGAGGTAACAAAAACAGCCCCTTATCCAGACTAATAAGGGAAGGGAATCCGAAGAAATAATGAGTTACCTGAATATAGCTCACCATAATTCTTCCATGTCAGAGGGAGTGTATTCGTGATTCCTAATATGATAATTGGAATCAGAAAGTTCCCTGTCAAGGGGTCTCTTCCCTTTAAAGAGCCGGTATATCAACGACTGAAGGATGATCAGACAAAAAACCAGGGAGAGGAGTATCTTTGAGATGATGCTTCCCATAATCTCCCCCAGCCATAGCCATCCTTTTGAGATTATTATTGAAAAGCGGGCCGATAATAATCCAAGGATTCCAACACCAATCTCTGCATATAAAAACACAACCAGACCTGTGAGCAAGTATATGACAGCGAATCCTATTGTAATCACCAGAATAGTCTCAAGGCTCTTTACACGGTTCATGGCGTTTCAGAATAAGGTATAAATGAATGGTGCAATGCTGCTGCCACCTCCTAAGATGAGCAGTAGTCCCATAAAAAGAAGAATGATCAGAATGGGAACCAGCCACCACTTTTTCCTTTTTCTTATAAAATTCCAGAAATCTCGGAAAAATTCCATATTAGATTTGAATTAGTCTTTTAATAAATTCTTGTCCCAGTCTTTATCATTCCAGGCAGGTTGCTCGTTCTTGTCAAATAAATAATTTCCAATAACGAGATAGTCCATATCGGTCCTCATGAAACAACGATAAGCATCTTCAGGGGTACAAACGATAGGTTCACCGCGAACATTGAAACTTGTATTAATCAGAACACTGCATCCCGTGAGAAGTTTAAATTGTTCAAGCAATGTGTGGAATCGGCTATTAGCATTGAGGCTTACTGTTTGCAGGCGCGCTGAATAGTCAAGGTGTGTGACAGCAGGGATATCAGAACGCAAAGTATACAATTTCTCCATCAGTGTCAGGTCATTGTACCCGTCGGGAAGGGGGATTTGCCTGCTCTTTTTTACATTAGCGACCAGCAACATATAAGGAGATTGAACAGGAATATCAAAATACTCATCTGCTGATTCTTCCAGTACTGCAGGAGCAAAGGGTCGGAATCCTTCACGAAATTTTATTTTTAAATTCAGCTTCTTTTGCATCTCGGGATTTCGGCTATCGCCAAGTATGGATCGGTTTCCCAAAGCGCGTGGACCGAACTCCATCTTGCCCTGAAACCATCCCACGACCTTCCCGTCAGATAGAAATTGGGCTGTTTGGGATGCAATATCATTGAAAAAGTCAAATAGACTGAAAGGAGCTTTAAACCTGCGAGCCATGCCAACTATTTCAGCGGCCTGGTATTCAGGTCCCAGTAAAGATCCTGCCATACCTTCCTGGTTGTTTTCCGAATTTCGTTCATTATTTGCGTACAAA
>Ga0209226_10000177_pt1 | contig 41297 bp, 43 predicted proteins | sample BarGraNGADG00212_2_FD_184497 | JGI IMG/M metagenome (GOLD analysis project Ga0209226, IMG submission 184497) | Arctic peat soil microbial communities from Barrow, Alaska, USA - Barrow Graham LP Ref core NGADG0011-212 (SPAdes) (version 2) | ecosystem: Environmental > Terrestrial > Soil >...
AAAAACTTAGCGATAGACAGAAATGGAACAGAAAATGCATCTTCACCGGTCAGAGTATATATCTATCTAAGCCCAAATGAAACAGCCAATGGCGTTGTAGTAGGCACAGAAGGTCTTACTTCCGGAATGACACTCAACAATTTCACTGATGCCCAGATAGCAAATCTTCAGAACTACAACAGTTCAGGGGTTTACAAGAATTTAACGATGCTCAACGCGACCAATTCTACAATTTCTGGAAAACCTGCGCACACTATAGTTTTTTCTGGGGTATTCCCCGTGCAGTATAACGCAACAACATCGACTAACAAATCGCTTAAAATAATGCAAACTTTTGTCGTCAAAAATAATACGGGTTATGTTATATCATACAAAGCTATTTCCAGCGACTACGACACCTATCTTGCGCAAGCAACGCGAATAATGAATTCGTTTGTCCTGACGTAAAAACTCAATATTCAGTAGTGGTGAACATCCTGCTGCCCACCTTACCTTGTTTTTTTTGCTGGGAGGGCCTCTCTTAACTTACCGCGAGTGGAATAAAGGCATCAATATATCACGAAAACTCGTGAAATAAAACTCAGTTCTGATTTTTGATAAAAAAAGCAATTGTAAGAAACGCTGGCTGTCTAAAACAGTACAGCCAGCTGACTTACTTGGTCGTATCGACCAACTTAGGTTATTAAACAATTCCGATTTTATGCTGTGCTGTTTGATTTAGCCGGTCACCTCACAAAGTTTAGTAAAAATACCTTGACCTTAATCCTATTAGTATTTTGCCATTATTAAACGTGAATAATAACAAAGTGGCACCTCCTAAACAGCGTTAATGGGATGAAGTTCTTTACATCCTCCAACTGCTTTCATAGCGAGGTCCCCAAAAAACCGTCGTCAGGCCTTAAAGAAGCCGCGTTGAACTACAACATCAAACGACAGGCTTAGTCACAGCATATCATCAAGATAATCATATGATAAGCACGAATCCACTATCTGGGTCTTGCCACTAGCGAGGGCTTCCCTAGTGTTGTCAAAACCAGTGTCATTTACAAGCGTCTTTCCATTCCCAATTTCAAAGGCTTGGTGCGCGTCGCTTGCGCCTATAACTGGTTTGTCGTATTTACGAGCGAGTTGTTGCGCGAGTGCATTCCGCGATGCACTCGTTTTAGAATTGAATCCCTCAATGAGATCAAGTTGTTCAATAGCATCGCTATGTAACAAGTTTTTGCCGAATCGGAACGGATGCGCCCAAAAGACTACGCCTCCTTGCGCTTTAATCTCCGTGATGATGTCTTCTGTGTCTCTCGACTTAATGTCTTCCGTTAAAAACAACCCTATGAGGTCCTCCTTGTTGTTCGTTTCAACTTCGGAGCCGACTATAACGTAAAAGTCAGGATCGAGATTCATCTTGCGCGTTTCAATTCCGCCCTTGATTGTGAGGTGATCGGTAACAGCAATTCCGTCCAATCCCATCTTTTTCGCGACTTTGAGGATAATCGCCGGTTCAATAGCGCTATCCCCAGAATATTTTGAATGAATATGAGGGTCAAAAATCAATTGTTCAATCTCCGTAGACGAGCTCTCTTATACATTTTCATCAAGGAACAATACAACTAAACATCCAAACAGTACAAAAGGCGTTCAATGAGTGATTTGAAACTTTCGCCGCCCCAGGTTACTACAAAGGAGGGCCCGTTTGTGGGAAAGGCAGCAAGACGATGTCACTTATATTACAGAACGAAAATGTAAATCGCATTGTGCAATCTCTTCACGATTAATATCGGAATACGCTCATAAGAGTGAAGAATATGGATTTAAAGGATTTACCCGAGACGATTACCCGTTTTTACGCTCATTCCAGCTTCACGGAACTCTATCCGCCTCAAGCTGAAGCAATAGCCTGTGGACTGCTCGACGGTGCAAGCCTGGTCGTCGCTACACCCACTGCCTCCGGAAAGACGCTGCTGGCAGAGTTTGCTATGCTCAATTCGATTTATCGAGGCGGCAAATGTCTCTATATCGTGCCGCTAAAGGCGTTAGCTTCGGAAAAGTTCGACAGGTTTTCGCTTTTTGCCACGTTTGGCGTCAAAATAGGTATTTCTACCGGGGATTATGACGTTCGTGACGACAAGATTGGGCATAATGACATTATCGTAACGACTTCAGAAAAAGCGGATTCGCTACTGCGAAATGGCGTAGAGTGGATGCGCGAATTAAGCGTTATCGTGGCTGACGAAATCCATCTACTGGACTCTATGGATAGGGGTCCAACTCTTGAAGTAACACTGACTAAACTCAAAAAACTGAATCCCCGTACCCAGATACTCGCCCTCAGCGCTACCGTCTCTAACGCAGATGAGATCGCGCATTGGCTTGGCGCGCAACTCGTCCGAAGCGACTGGCGACCTGTGGCGCTCCACGAAGGCCTCTACCTTCCACAAAGTGCTACCATCAGATTTGTGCCACACACACCTCAACGAAACAAGTCAAAAAAAGCCATTTCTGATGGTAAGACCGACCCGTCTATTGCACTATCAATCGACACCCTCAGTGATGGTGGACAATGTCTTGTCTTCGTTAACACGCGGAGAAATGCCGAAAGCCTAGCAAAGAAGATGGCGACCGCGATGAAATCGCTACGGTATGATTGCACAGAATTAGCGGCTAAGATTCACGGGGATGCGGCAATAGAAGAGAAACTCAAGTATTGCGTGCAGAACTCGGTCGCATTTCATCATGCGGGGCTTTCAAGCGACGATCGCAAACTTGTCGAAGCAGGGTTCAAAGAGAACTGCATAAAGGTCATTGTCGCCACCCCCACACTGGCAGCGGGACTAAACCTTCCCGCCCGAAGAGTGATTATTAGAGACTACAAACGTTATGACGCTAACTATGGCATGACGAATATCCCTGTGCTCGAATATAAGCAGATGGCAGGACGGGCAGGAAGGCCCGGATTCGATTCTTACGGAGAGGCAATACTAATAGCAAAATCGCCAAACGAGTGTGAAGCACTCGCCGAGCACTACATCCTGAACGAGGCGGAAGACGTCATATCTAAGCTCGGAACAGAGACCGCTTTACGCATGCACGTGCTCTCGACCATTTCTAACGGTTTCGCACGCACAAGAGATGAGCTCGAACGATTCTTTGGTGCAACGTTCTTTGGATTCCAGCAGCAGAGCACATTAAACCTTACTTCATACGTCATCGATAGCGTCTTAGCGTTTTTAGCGCATGAGGAGATGATAGTAGACTTGGGAGGAGACGTCAAAGCCACTTCATTTGGACACCTCGTTTCCAAGCTGTACATTGATCCGCTATCCGCTGTGAAAATTAGACGAGGACTTGAAAATGCTGAGAACGCCTCTGACGTTGCGCTTCTTCAGCTCATTTGCTCAACCCCCGACGTTAGGCGTCTTTATATGCGAAGCAAAGACTATCATCCGGTGACTGAATTTGTCAACAAGCACCTTGATGAGTTCTTAGTTGAGCTTCCCGATCGGTTTAGAGACGTTGATTATGAGTGGTTCCTTTCTGAGGTTAAAACAGCCATGCTCGTCCACGACTGGATCAATGAGGTAAGCGAGAAGGAGATCACTGAGGACTACAACGTCGGACCGGGAGACATCAGAAATCTCGTAGACACCGTACAGTGGATAAGTCACGCACTCGCGGAACTCGCAGCCCATCTGAAGGTGTCTGCAAAGAGTCAGGCTCGGGATCTTACCGAACGCGTCAAGTTTGGGATAAATCGCGAGCTCCTTGATCTCGTCCAGTTGAAAAACATCGGCCGCGTGCGTGGTCGACAGCTCTTCGATGCCGGTTTTCAAACTCGCAAAGATGTAAAAAATGCTCAGTTTGCGACGATCGCAACACTTCTTGGTCCAAAAATAGCCGCAGATGTCTTTGAACAACTAGGGTCCGCCCAAAGGTTGGTCGACGGAAAGGATCAACTCGCAGAATAGTTTCCCAGGAGTGACTGAAGCAACCATGCACTATGAGATTCTAGCTGGCAAAGCCACCATTGCAAGGGTTGAAACGTTTTTACACGACATCGACGAAATCGCAGGTTCAAGCAACGCGACGATTCAAGCCATTGACGCCACAAAAGTTGCGGACAGACAGCACGTTGATGAAGCTGTGCATCAGGCACTTGGGTCTTTTACAGATGGGCATAACATCGCTACAAACCTCGGTGTCGAAATCCTCCTTCACCTGAGCGCTTGCCGACAAATCCAAAAAGCACTCAACTTTGGCGTTCACAAAGGAGATATTGACGTTTTGTTCGTTGTCGTTGGCACCACGAAATCAATCGAAAGGAGCTTACAAAGACTTAACCAACTGATAGACGCCGATCCGCGCGTAATCGATTATAGCGAAGCAAAACGCGGGCAACTAATGCAGACGTTCAACATCACCGACAAAGAAGTCAAAGCTGCTGGAGGGTACCATAGAATTCCGGAATTAGTGCGTGAGCGACTTGCGCTCTTTGATGCCTTCAAATAACCAAAAAAAACTTTAAGCAGAGCCTAACTACGTTTGACATAAAAATGTGGAATACAAAAGTCGCCGGTGTCGAGGCAATAGATGTATTTCTGTGTGCCCCGCAAAAAGCAGCTGTTCTAAGCACTCTCATTGACGTTAACCCACAAGTGCAGTTCGTAGGTTTTATTGAATGAGTCAGTGAGTGTAAATTGTAGCTTTTGCTTTTGCCCTGATGAGTTGAATGAAACAACGATTGATTTTTCAATGTTCTGTCCCAAGCTCAACGTCAGATTGTCAAACGAATATAGCGTGCTGTTGTTTAAGCTCACCGTTCCAGAATAAGTATTAGCATTGTTCTCGTGGTTTGTAATACCGAGGATTAAAGCAGAAGACGTCCCCTGAGTCACATTTGTTGGATAGTCTACGGTCTGTCTGTTGCTATCTAAAACGTAGAATTCACTGTAACTCACATCGTTCGAATGAGGGTAAAAAAGCAGCGTTACGCCGCTGAGAGCAAGAACGAGACAAATCGTTCCCGCTATTGCCGGAAGCAACAAAGAATTTCCCTTCCCGTTGATTGCTAGTCTATCAGACTGTGCTACGCCTCTCCAACGCACGAAAGCAAGCACTACAAACACGGCAGACACAATAAACATTGAAAATGTGAGCGTCACATAATTTAACCCTACAGTAACCAGAAGAAACGTTGCATCAGCCATTGAGACGATAATGCTTGTAATGACTGCTATTAGGGCCCTCTCTAAAATGTATAGATCTTGTTTTCTTGGGAATAATAGAACGGTTAAGATGGACCCTGGAATGAAAAAGAACAACGCTGCCCCAATTACAAATCGAAGAGCAGACAGAACAACTTCCATGGAGTACCTCGTGCAACGTTTGTGCGCTTGATCTCGCACGAGACTATGTGAAACTACGGTATATAACTAGCCTCGGATGGAGCGGTGAACGGTTTGCTGACTGTGCTAGCATTGAGGCGCGCATAACGCAACACTTAAGATCGAAAAGCAAAGCTTCACTCGTGTGCGGTTTTGCTCCGCAAATGAGGTTGGCCGATTCCAATGAAAGCCCAAGTAGCAGTGCTCATTCCGACGCTCAATGAAGAAGCCACTATCGGTCGCGTGATTGACAGGATTCCTGTTCACGCGCTCTCGAATGATGGATACGACACTACTATCTATGTTATCGATGGCGATTCTGAGGATAGGACTCAGCAAAAAGCGCTCGAAAAAGGCGCAGTAGTGTTGCCTGTCACGCAGCCCGGAAAAGGGGCAGCAATGCAGCACGCGTTTTCAGCGATCCGCGCAGATTACTACATTATGATAGATGGAGATAATACCTATCCGCCAGAGCGAATTACGGATTTCCTACGCCTTCTGCAAACGTACGACGTCGTCCTCGGCTCACGTTTGAAAGGCCATATCGAGAACGGAGCTATGACACGAACAAACCTGTTTGGCAATCGTGTGCTCACGGCCGTAGCGTGCGCGCTTTTCAAAAAAGAGATAACCGACTTGTGTACCGGATTCTGGGGCTACCGCAGGCACGTCATTGACCACATGCACCTTGTTGCACGCGGATTTGAGCTCGAAGCTGACATGTTTGTCGAATGCTCGCGTCTTGGCTTTAGTATAGGAGAGGTAGCAATTGATTATAACAAACGGGCTGATCGACCGAAGCTAAGTTCGACCTCTGACGGACTGAAGATAGGATTTTTTTTATTAAAGCGATGGATGACGCTTGGCAGGGGGCGAAAGCCATAAAAATTGCGTACGTCATGGATGCAATTTATCCGTACAATATGGGAGGGGCTGACAAACGTCTCTGGGAACTTGCACGCAAGCTTGCCGAAAACGGCGAGCACGAAGTTCATATTTACGGCATGAAATGGTGGCAAGGGCCCGATACAATCATGACCGACAACGTGCACCTGCACGGCGTCTGCAAGGTTAGCGAGCTCTACAACGAGCAAGGAGTTCGCTCAATTAAAGAGGCTTTGATATTCTCGTTGAAAGTGTTACCGCCCCTGCTAAAGGCCGATTATGACGTGATCGACTGTAACCAATTCCCTTATTTCCCGTGTTTCTCTTGCAAAATCGCCTCCATCATTAAAAGAAAACCATTGGTGATCACGTGGCTAGAAGTGTGGGGCGCTTATTGGTCGGAATACCTTGGGACTACTAGTGGCAGCGTCGGTAGGGTTATAGAACGACTGACGATGCGTCTTCCTGATGGCATTGTGGCGATATCACAAAAGACGCGCGGCGATCTTATTAAATGCAAGGTCAGACCTGAACGCATTGACGTTATACCAGTCGGCATCGATCTTGAACGCATCATTAAAATCGCACCTGCTGCGAGAACTACCGATGTACTGTTTGCCGGTCGACTCATCCACGAAAAACGCGTAGATCTTTTGCTGAACGCGATAGCTATTGCAAAAACGGAAGTTCCGATGATTTCTTGTGCGATTGTCGGAGATGGTCCAGAACGAGGTACGCTCGAAGACCTTGCAGCCACGCTCGGACTTGACGAGAGCGTCACCTTTACCGGCTTTGTCGATCAAGATGTGCTCACCGCGCACATGAAGTCATCAAAGGTATTTGTCCTCCCTTCTGTTCGCGAGGGGTTCGGACTCGTTATCATCGAGGCAAATGCGTGTAAGTTGCCGGTGATCAGCATAAGGCACGAAATGAGTGCCGCGCGAGAGCTGGTTAGAGACGGTGTCAATGGTTTCCTCATCGGCAAGATCTCCCCGCGTGAAATTGCGGAGGCTATTTTGAAGCTCGTCACAGACGATGCATTGCGAGAACAACTTGCCGAAAATGGATTCGAAATGTCGAAGAAATACGCATGGTCCGATATCTCAAAAAGCGTTATAGGTACCTACGAGAAACTAATCAGCTGACGGACGGCCGTTTGATGGCAACGAACCGCTTCCTAACCTGCGCTGTTCAACCGTCTTCTATAACTAGTTCGTGAACGTACGCGAGTGCAATCCTTATGAAAGTGCTAATCGCTTCGCCCTATTATTCTGGCGTTGGAGGAATGCAGCAGTATACGTATAAAATAGCGGTCGGACTGCACAATGCAGGAATCGATACGACGGTCCTAACGTGTTCACGGGTTCCACACACGTCCGGCCCCTCAGTTCTTACGCTTCCTCGACTTACGACTATCTCTAATACGCCGTTCAGTTTTGGCTGGTTTGGATCCATCAAGAGGATTATCGACGAGGTTGACCCTGACATAGTGAACGGACATTTACCCGTGCCCTACATGGCTGACGTCGCCGCGAGGGTCTGTGGTGATCGACCGTTCGTCTTGACTTACTACAACGACGCGGTGGGCATCACTACCGTGACGAAGCTGTTGGTACGCGCGTATTATAAGATCTTGGGAAGAGAGACTATTAAGCGAGCGAGTCGCATCATTACGATTTCTCAGCGCTATGCCGCGCGTTCTCCGTATCTTCGAGGGTACCTCAACAAAACCGCTACTGTCCCCCCTGGTGTCGATTTGGCGAGATTCAATCCAAACGTGTACGCCGGCTTTTTGAAAGACAGGTACGGCCTAAAAGGGCCCGTCATCCTCTTTGTCGGCCAGCTAAGCAAATCACATCGTCACAAGGGACTTAATATACTTATCAGTGCGCTACGGCATCTTGATCCCAGCACAACGCTCGTCATCGTCGGCGGCGGAAATTGGCTTTCGCACTATGCAGCGGACGCGGCACACGCCGGGGTTGCAGGTCGAATCGTATTTGCCGGGATCGTGCCCGAAGAAGAGATGCCCCTTTATTACCGTGGAGCAGACCTCACAGTGCTTCCAACCTACACCGATGCTGAAGGGTTTGGCATGGTTCTAGCCGAAGCAAATGCCTGCGGTAGGCCAGTCATAGGCACGAACGTAGGCGGCATCCCCTCAGTTATTGAGGACCATCATAACGGGTTGCTAGTAGAGCCGGGAGATGTACGGGGGCTTGAGCAAGCAATAGCGGCGATTTTGCGCGATAGCGCACTAGCCGAAACGCTCGGCCAGAACGGCTTTGAGAGAGTTAAGAACCATTTTACGTGGGCTCAGGCAGTTACCCGCACAATTGACGTTTACGATGGCTTAATATAGGTCAGTTCAAAAAAGTAGGGTGACCACGAATGCTTTTTTTGGCGTGCAGATTTTGAGGTTGTTTTTGTGAAAATATGTATGATATCAAATCTTTATCCGCCATACGTTCACGGTGGCGCTGAACTGTACGTCCATCATATCGCACAACGACTGAGCAACGTACACGATATCTCGATAATAACAACCACTCCATTTCACACAAACTCGAGCGCAACTTCCGAGCACGAGACCCCTCAAAGAGAGCGCGTCTATAGGTTTTACCCACTGAACCTCTACTCTTCGTATCACTATTCCGAAAAGCCCCTCCTCGTTAAGCCAGTCTGGCACGCTGTTGACGTGTGGAATCCACACACGTATGCGTTTGTTAAAGACGTGCTCAAGCGAGAGCGCCCCGATGTCGTCCACGTGCACAATTTCAAGGGCTTATCGGCATCGGTGTTTAGTGCCGCCAATGATCTGCACATTCCCACGGTTCACACAGTGCACGACTACAACCTTATATGTCCAAAAACGACAATGCTTACGCGGAAAAACACCTCGTGCGTGAACCCTCACAGCTTATGCCGCCTCTATCGCTGGATCTCAAAGCGCATTGAACCGGCCTTAATAATCGCCCCATCTAACTTTGTGCTTAACACCCTCTCCAGCTTCGGGTTGTTCACCACAACCAAAAAGATGAAGCTTACGCTTGGCATAGAGGGGGGCGACCCCGTAGCTAAGGTTAACAACGGTACATTTGACATACTCTACGTAGGGCGCCTAGGAAAACACAAAGGCGTTCACGTCCTTATAGAGTCTATAAAGAGCTTAGATCTCAACAGTGCCCGATTGCACATCGTCGGCCAAGGCAGTGACGTGGCGAGTTTCAAGCGTGCTGCGCGCGACGACGAACGTATAAGTTTCTATGGCTTTTTAGCCCCTGAGAAGCTTCGACAGCTCTACGGCATAGCCGACGTGGGTGTGGTGCCATCCATCTACAGCGAGACGTTCGGGCTCGTAATACCCGAATACTTTTGGCAGGGTATCTCAGTGCTCGGAAGCCGCGCAGGGGCGATTCCTGAATTCATCAGCGATGGATACAATGGTTTTCTTTTTCCGCCCGGTGACGTTGAAGCGTTGACGGCCCTTCTAGAAACGCTATCGTCTGATCCGTTACTCCTTAATCAGCTAAATGACAACGCGCGCAAATCGGCAGCGATGTTTGACATGAGTACCCATATACGAAAGCTCGAAGCAGTATACAAGCGTGTCTCAGCCTGAGACTGTTTGCTCACACACGCTGAGTACACGCTTCGCGACGGTATCCCAGCTAAAGCATGCGACAGCGCGTTCCCTCGCGGCGATCCCTAGGCGTTTCGCTTTCTTCGTATCCTGCAGCAAGTCGGTTATAGCAGAAGCAAGGGAGCGCGCGTCTCCCGGGGGGATCAATACTCCTGAGTTTTCATCAAGTAACTCGGGAATTGCTCCGACGGCCGATCCGACAACGGGGGATCCACATGCCATAGATTCAAGGGCTGGTCTGCTAAATCCTTCGAGCACTGACGGCACAACCGTCATCGTCGCGCGCTGGTAGAGCGAAATGAGGTCGCGCTGCGATACAGAGTCAATAAGCGTTATTAAGTCAGCGACGCCAAGCGCACGCGCTTGCGCCAGAAGTTGCCCCCTCAAACCCTGCGAGTCTTTGCCGACAATTACGAGCTCGGCGGCAGAAACACGCTGCACAGCTGCAAACGCCTCAATCAAGTAACTTAAACCTTTTCTAATTTCGAGTCCCCGAGCGACACACAAGAGAAGGGGGGTCTCACTGTCCGTGCTCTCAGCACTCCCTTTGGCGGGTGCGAAACGATACACGTCAACACCGTTCGGTATTACCCTGAATTTTGCCGCGTGTTCCGGATACCGGGCTGCTGCATTCTCCATCGTGTCCCTGCTCTGACAGATTATCGCTTGCGCCCGTTTCAGAGCGCGTTTCTCCAAGGCAGCTTGTGTCCTAATTGCGACACGCCACCTAGTCGACGTCGGCGACTTGTCAAGATCTGACGAAGGGAGGTGATGGAGTATCTGCACGATCGGGATGTCGCTGTGAACCGCGAGCCCCTGCGAAAGGTCGTTTACCAGAAAAACGTCGTTTCCTGCGGGCACTTTTTGCGAAAGAGCGTAATAAAAAAAGGCCGCAATACCGTGACTCCGCAAAAACGCTGGAAGACGGTGATATCGAACATTTGCTGCTCCTGTTCCGTACCAAGAGGCCGCAAAGGCGTCTGGGGGCGACTGATACACGCCGCAGCTAAATACAGTGAGCTCACAAAGCTTTTGGAGCCACCTGCTGAGCTCGAGTGCGTAAACGCCGGCACCGCCGATAAGGTTACGGTCGTATTCAAACGTGGACAATGCGATTTTTATTGGGGATGCCTCCTTCATCACCGTCTTGGCGTACGTGAGACACGACGTCAACTTCTGCCGATTATGCTCTTAATGACGTCAATGTCTTGCTTTGTAAAAGTCTTAAGTGCGATCAGTGTGGCGAAGTACACCCACACAACGACGCCGAATATGATGAAGATGTTGATTGGTCTGAGATAATATGCTACCGCAGCCATCACGAATGACGCGACAAGCGGTTTGAGCACGACACGCTGCACCCGAATGAAGCATAGACTCTTCGAGGCATAGTAGAAACAGATAGAAAAAGTACTGAGCTCAGTTGCTACCATGACGTAGCTTGCACCAACGTAGCTGAACGTAGGGATAACAAGAAGGTTGAGAATAATATTTACCACCACGCCTAATCCGGTGGCATACATCACTACTCGCTGCAAGTTAATCGATGTCAGCGTTGTTGTAAGCACGAAGTTAAGAAACAGAATTGCAATTGACCAGATGACGATTTGCAGCACGACGGCTGAGTTGTAGAACTGGCTTCCATAAACGATGTCGATAACCTTGTCTGCGAGCACCGTTGTGCCGAAAGCAAGCGGAAGCCCGAGGATTAGCATGTAGCGGAACGACTCATTGTATATGGTCCTTGTGAGGTCCCGCGAAGAGATATGGAGCGTAGATATGACGGGAAAAAGCGCCCCCATAAACGCCGCCGGCACAAACGTCAAAGAAAACGCCATGGTGTACGCGGCGTTGAACCATCCAGTCGCAGCATCCCCCTGAATAAACGACAGAAGCAGGGTGCTTATCTTGTAATAGATAAGCGTAAAGAACACGATCAGCCCAAAGGAGGGAGCCTCCTTAGCCAAATACGTCAAGAAACGCCGTCTGAGCCTAAACTTCGGACGCGTAAACCTCTTAGAGGCCAGTGCGAGACTTCCCGCTAGGTTGACTAGGCTCCCGATGACGAACGCGAGGGCGAGCGCGTTCAATCCGTACCCGAAATACAGCACGGTGATGCCAAGAACGACCGTCACACTCTGTTGTATGATATTCAGGACGGCGTCGTACTCCATTTTTTCATGAGCTTTGAACGTTGCTCTGACGATCTGGGCGAGAGCGGTCAGCATATAAGCGAGGACGGCGATGTACACGATCACGGCCTTTTCCTGCGGAAGGTCCATTAAGCCCACGAGGAGGAATAAGAAACCATAAGCGACCACAGAAAGCGCCGATTCAACGAATAGGATGTTTCCAACGTAACGAGCGAGGTACTTCTTTTCCCGTGACGTGTCTCGGATGATGAGGTTACTCATACCAAAATCAGAGATAACGCCATAGACCTCCGCAAACGAGAAGGCAAACGCATATATGCCGTACCCGGCAGGACCGAGCGTTCGAGCGATAACGATGGCAAGCGCAAAGCGCATCAGACGGGTGAATATATCCGCAGAAGCCAAAACTGCGGTATTCTTGAATATCCGTCTCCTCGTACTCATCTCGAACTCATTGTCTTTTCGGCATTGCGACACAGAGCATTTATACTAACGGCGAACGGGCCTGTTCAACGGTTTCGCAGATCACCGGCTGACCGACCTAAAGCCTCTAAATTGAACGCGCCAAACCCACCACACGCGGTAGACGTTTAAACCCTCATACTTGATAAAGCATATATAATCGTACACGTATAGAACGCCCAAATATGAATGTACAGAGCCTAGGACGCCCCACTCTCGCCTATTTGTTATTCCTAGCGTTTTGCATACCGGTTGCCGTGTCTATTGGAGGACCGATTCAGGTCTTTTGCGCCGGGGCAATCCTGTTCTTTTTCCCGGGATACTTCACGTCGCTCGCACTGCTCGCCAAACAAAGCGTCGCCGGTAGGGTCGGAACGGCGATTGGTTTCAGCTTCGTGCTCCTAGCTGTTCTTGAAGTTGTTTATACGACCCTATTAATCCCCGGGGATTTCCTAACCATCGTTGGGCCACTCTTCTTGTGGACGACGCTTATGTTTGTCTTTAGCCTAGCATTAAAACGCGATGAGGCATTGATCGACTTCAATTCCTTTTTTAAGCCCTTCACCATCGTAATCGTCGCGATGCTCCTCTTTGGGGCCTTAACACGAATTTGGTATCCATTGACGGTTGGCACAACCCCATACTTTGATCCGCTCTACTGGGCGACTCGTGCAAGTTATTTCGTCCACACAGGTTTCACCGGTATCCCCTCATTTTTGGCAGGCGGCGGCGGCGACTGGATACGAGAACGGAGCTTCGAATTCATCCTCGGATCGTTTGCCATGATAGGGAACGTCTCAGTGGTGGACCTAGCAATTTGGTTCGGACCAATCGTCGGCATCCTCGCTTCAATCATGCTCCTTGCGGTCTTGGAACGGCTGGGAGTAAGCCTGCTAGGCAAGGTCGTAGGGCTATTTTTGTTTGGCTCTATGTCACCGCTCTTTGAGGTTTTCTGGAGGACGAATATCACGATAATGCAGGTTATCGGCACCTACTTCTTGTTTCTTGGCCTCTACCTCTGCGCTTCACAAGAGGTTGGTTCATTGCTTTCCGGCGCCTTCGTGCTCGGGCTCTCAATGGATATACACATCCTCTACGGGATCTACACCCCTTTCATTTTGATTTTCGTGGTGATCGCCCAGCTCATGAAACGACAAAATACGCTTACAGCGTTCGCCTCTATTCCAACCTATGTGATTGGGCTTATGCTCTTTGCCTGGCGGTTCCTTGAAAATGGCGTACCGTCCAGTTTCACGCCTGGACTCGTCACCCGCAGCGCTGTACCGTTTGCGATGCAATCGATCATCCCGCTGTTTGCACTTCAGCTGGCGTACCCCGATCCGACTTATGTCCTCCTCTACGTAACGCCGCTCATCGCAGCGCTCGCGATTGTTGGGACAATAGGTTCTCGGATCGAGACGCGTGAGTGGGAACTCTCGCATCTCGTTCTAATAGCGTTCGTTTTAGGCATATTTGTAGGCTGGGTGCTTTCAACGCTCTACTTCTCGTACAACGCAGACACCGCCGAAATATTCCGCGGGCGTGGTGTGGCGTACGCTCAGGCAGCGCTCATACCCGCCGCGGCGCTCGGAGTCTCAATGATAGAGCGATCGTTCGGGCATCGATCGGCGCTCATTTCACCTGGTAGAATCGCTGCTATCATGCTGGTAGTCCTCATTATTTTGACTAATGCAGCAGGGGTGGTAGCTACTGACAAATATACGTCCATAATTAGCCAAGATGACTTTAACGCAATACGGTACGTGGGGCAGATTTCAAGCAACACCACCAAGCTGGCATTTTTCGCTCACGTCAATCCGAACGACCCGTACGTGAACGCAAGTTCCTCGCAACGCAGCGCGCTCTTTTACATTTCAAACCCGGCTGCGTTCGACTCTACCCCGATGGCATATAGGGACGAGGTCTCGAACAACACTGCGACGTTACTAGCGGCTATTCAGAGCGACAAGGGCTTCTACAACTACGTAATCCTTTCCGAAAACCTCGGCTACAGCGCTCGAAACACCCTCGATAGTTACCTCAAATCAAATGGGTACACCGTAGTTACGAGATTCGGAGACACTTACGTGTATAGAACAGCGTCGGGATAAAATTATCTCGTTCCTCTACGGTGCCCGCAGTATAGCACCTTCAATTGCTGAGCTCACCGAAGCTGCATAGCGTTTCAGGTAGCCACTAAGGTCTTTTTCTGGCGGCTTCCATGTCGCCTTTCTCGCTACAAGCTCGTCGTCTGTAACATGTGCGGTGAGCTGGTGATTCGGTATGTCGATGGTGATTCGATCACCGTCAAGCAAGAGCCCTAACGGACCACCCTCGGCAGCTTCCGGCGAGATGTGTCCGATCGCGGCGCCACGCGTGCCGCCTGAAAAACGGCCGTCGGTAATGAGGGGCACCTTTAGTCCCATTCCCGAGAGTGCTGAGGTTGGCGCGAGCATCTCAGGCATACCGGGCCCGCCTTTCGGTCCTTCGTAACGAACGACGACGACGTGCCCTTCCTTGATATTACCGCTCAGAATGGCGTGCATCGCGTCATCTTCAGAATTGAACACACGCGCCGTTCCCGTACTAGAGAGCATGTCGTCACTCACTCCGGCGCTCTTGACGATGGCGCCGTCGGGTGCAATGTTCCCGTAAAGCACTGTAATGCCGCCTGTAGTATGCACGGGATCGTCAAGCGGTCGTATGACATCGTCACGGTATATAAAGGCGCTATCGGCGATCTCATGGATGGTCATCCCTGAACATGTCATCTCGTTACTGAACAGCATTCGTGCGCGTTTTATGATGGCCGGGATCCCCCCAGCCGCGTCGAGATCACTCATAGTGTAAGGGCCACTAGGGTTCATATACGAGATATGGGGCGTGCGTGCGCTCAGTTCGTCAAACAGCGTTATGGGGAGCCTTATGCCCGCCTCGTTTGCTATCGCTGGAAGGTGCAGTGCAGTGTTGGTTGAGCCGCCAATGAGCATGTCGAGCGTGATCGCATTGCGAAACGCCGCCTCAGTGACAATGGCACGCGGCGTGACCTCGTCGCGAATAAGTTCGACAACCCGCTTGCCTGTGTTTTGGGCGATCCGACGCCGTCTCGCATCAACTGCGGGCGCCGTTGCACAATACGGGAGCGCGAGGCCAAGGACCTCGGTCAAGCATGCCATTGTGTTGGCGGTGTACAAGCCCTGGCAGCTCCCGCACCCAGGACACGCACGGTTGACAAGCTCCTCAAGGTCCGCTTCAGTCATCGTGCCGCCCTGCACACAGCCGACCCCCTCAAAAGTCGACACGAGGGTCAGTTCCGTGCCCTGGTACTGCCCAGAGCGCATTGGCCCCCCTGTCACTACCATTGCAGGCAGGTCAAGCCGCAGCGCTGCCATCAACATGCCTGGCACGATCTTGTCGCACGACCCCACCAAGACCAAGCCGTCAAACTGGTGCGCTTGCGCCATGAGCTCTATCGAGTCCGCAATGTTCTCGCGCGACGGGAGGGCATACCGCATGCCCTCGTGCCCCATAGCAATGCCGTCGCAGATACCGATCGTGCCGAACTCGAACGCGATGCCTCCTGCTGCGTACACGCCCTTTTTGACGAACTCAGCGAGGTCTCGCAAATGCAAATGACCAGGTACGATCTCGTTCCACGCGTTGGCGATGCCGATAAACGGGAGTTCGAGATCGTCGTCTGTTAGACCGAGCGCTTTTAGAAGCGCCCTTTGCGGTGCTCGTGCGAGCCCCCTCGTTATCTCCTTGCTCCTCAGTGCCATATGCCTAGCAAATGCGTTTGAAGCTATAAATAGGGATGCGCTCGCAGCGTTAGCTCTTGAGCGGTAATGACGTCGAGTAGTTCGATAAAAGATGTTCTTCAACGGGAGAGGCACCTGCAAGTTTGCATATAAGTGTACGCACTACTCTCAAATTTCCGACTTCTGGTCTATTTACAGGCTAATTTTGGGCACCATATAGGCGAGATCGGGCTTGAAAAAAATGGAGTATCTGTTTAGATGCATACCTACTTCAAATATAGCTGCGTCCCTTCCCTATCAGCGAACACTTGTGCGACGCAAGTGCTCTGCTATAGCAAAACAAATAATGGTTGCTATTGTTAATTCAAAGGCTATTACGTCTACACTATCCATTTCTTTACTTGATACGACGATATATGTAGCCCAAAAGGCAAGCACCAAAACGATTCCCGAACCTAAGAGTTGCTTAATACGCTTGGCTCGAGCCTTAAGCCACGAACCATCTGCCCTATCTGACTTATCTGCCCTTATCTCATCGCTTTCATCAGACACACTGCCATATTCAGGCTTCGCTAAGTTCCCTTCACTTATCCCTATTTTAGTCATTTTTGCGGTTTTCGAAGCACTATAGGCAAACAGAGCACGTTAATAATTTTTCACACGCGGTTTTGATAGAACACTCGCTTAAAGCAGTCAATTTATTACGCGTGTCCTACTAATAAACAGCGCTCATCTGTGTTTGTCACCAGTAAGTGTAATTAACCCCCCATCCGACGATGCAGCTGATACTTTTGGAGTGGACACGCCACGACTATCGGATCTATTCACAGCCCGCAGTACCATAAATAGATAATCCAAACAAAGTCCCGATAGGCATTAAAAGAAGTTAGTCCAATATTAGTTCAGTAAGGTTAGTAGGTGCCAATTTGTAATTCAAAAAGGAGATTGAAGGATATGTCTAAAACTCAAGATTTCTTGAAAGAAGCATTTGCAGGCGAGTCCGAAGCCAACCGCAAATACCAAGCATTCGCAGCCAAAGCAGATAAAGAAGGGTACACCCAGGCAGCAAAGCTTTTTCGGGCCGCCTCTGAGGCTGAGGCAGTGCATGCTAACAACCATCTGAGGGTCATGAAAGGCGTTTTGTCCACTCCAGAAAACCTCAAGGCGGCCATCTCTGGCGAAGATCATGAGTACGAGTGGTGGTATCCGGAGATGATTGAAACGGCCAGAATCGAGAAGCAAAAAAGCGCCGAAATGTCCTTCCACGACGCCAACGAGGTGGAGAAGGTTCATTCTCAGCTTTTTAATAAGCTTCTAGCCAACCAAGGCAAATCAACAGAGACTTTCCCCTATTACGTTTGTCCGATCTGCGGGAATACAGTGGAAAATGAGCCTCCAGAGAAGTGCCAGGTGTGCGGCACTGAAGGGGAGCTGTTCAAGAGGATTGACTGAGCTTAGCTGAAATAAAAAATCACGACCGATGTGGAGGTTCTCCCCACCTCCGCCTATAGTCAAAAATGTCGTTTGCATAGAGAGCGGTGTCGCCATAAAAGCAGCCACCGTGATGGAGCTCGGGAACTCTACGACCGAAAGTTAGGAACGTCCCATACCCGATCGTATACTCTCTTGATTTTGCTTAATGCGTTGCGTACGTATAAGCGGTGGCGACATTTAGCCATCGACAGCGAGATCCGCTCGTTAAGTGTTGAGCAAGGTCACAATCGGCGACCCCTCAGAGTCTCCATAAACAGGAGCCTTATCTTAAGCGGCACCCCAAACGACAAAGAGGCCGCCTAGAAGGAGGGGCAACTGTTATACTCACCCCCTCATTTCATAAATGCAAGCTTATGTTCAACAAACGTGTGTGTCGTTGTAACCCCTTGAATGAGCCTTATTAAATCAACCGCATGGTTCAATTCGGAAAGTTCGTTCACTTCGATGATGATGATATAATCAAACTCCCCAAAAACATGCACAACGCTTGCTACACCACTAATCTTTACTAGTTCCTGCCACACTTCGTATTCTGCGCCACGAACAACATTTACCATTGTAAAACCAATTACCATTGATTAAGCCCCCTTTACAATCATCAAAAAACACCATTGTATCTATCTTTTTTCAGTGTTTTCACCCATATAAAGAGCGTAGTTTTTGAAGTATCTGAAACTATGAAAAAGCTCTATTTTTAATTTGTTCAAGCCCTAAAAAAGGGACTGTTTGGGTTATTTACCCCCCAAAAAAGGATTTTTGCACGTGCACTGCCCTTGCCAAGCGTCTAACGTTTCAAGTTATAATACGTTGTGCTTGTTACGCTCAGCTTTTTTGACCCGGACTCGGACTAGGGGAATATGTCACCTTTTTAGAAAGAGGGGAGATGACACGGCCCATTTTTCAAAAAACACGCCCAAAGACACCGCTTCAATACGACAACAAGGGTAGTCTCCAGTTACGCATGTCGGATGTAAACAACTACGTGTAGGCTCGGTTGCATGCCGTGACACAAAGTGTGTGTCACGCGGGGTTACATAGAGACGTGTCGTCGGTGCTAGTGGGAGCAATGAGGTCATTGCTGTCAAACATTAAAAACACCACAAGGGGAGTCAAACAAAATGAACGAACTATTAACTGAAACCGTGCAGGGTACCGTCTGTAAATTCGATCTCCATTCTGAATGCGCCAGTGGAGAGGCTGACGCCGCTGTATGTGCACGATGCGTCGCTGAGTCTGCTGCCGAAATCGTTAGGATACAAGTATAGAGGAGCTAGGAAGGGGGGCAAAAAAATGACCATGCAACTAAACGAAATTGTGCTGAACAACTACTGCCGCTACGATCTCCATTCCGGCTGTGTCGGGGGAGAAGAGGACACCCTCACATGCGCCAGATGCGTCGCGGAGTCTGCCGCCGGGATCGTCAGAGTACAATTATAGTGTAAGGGGGTGGGGGCCAGGCATCGGCCCCTTCTTCGTTCTTTTTTTCTAGTTTATAGCCTTCCAAGACTTCAGGTTTGTCTGCCAAAGGGGGGCGATTCATTCAATTTTTCAAGGCGATAGAAAGGTAACTTTTAAGCAAACAGCGCGCTATGTTACGGTTCTGGATATGGCAAAAGAGTCTATTTTATTCAGTGACGAACACCGTGATGCACAACTTGCTATTGTCGTAATATTTGGGATATTTGGCCTATTTTACCAACCCCTTCTTGTGGTGTGCGGTGCGGTTATTATGGCAGTGCCGTTTATCGTCACATGGGCATTGGGTAGGTAGCGAAACTGGTAATATGCGCTCGGGCTAGGGATGGTTTCTTCTAAAATAGCATCAGAACGCCTGTTAGCGATTTAGAGTCTATAATCGCTTTGTAACAAAAACAGGAAGGATATCGTTGTTGATTGTTTCACTTTCAAGTCGTTATACGTTTGATTGGGGTATCTATTGGAGTTCCCTGCAAAAAAAGGAAAAGCAGAGGGTTCACACTCATGCCTTCACGACGATTGTGTGCGCTACGCGATCCCCAAGCCGTTGCTTCTTGTCTGAAGTCCATATAAGGATGGCGCCAAGCAGGTAAGGAATGAAGTACGGTATGAGGTCAATGACCCGTAGGACGTTACGCACGACCGCGTCCGTATAATCGATCTTCGTCCCGTCCTCCCGAACGACTTTGATCTTGACTGCCATCTTGCTAACTGTTTGGCCGTAATTACCTTCGAGGACTATAAAGTATAGTAAAAAGATCAGCAGCGATACTCATCCAGAAAATTGGGATTTAATCAGGATCCCAAGGAGACCTGCTATAACAGGATGATTATGGCATCAATAAGGGTCGCGACAAAACGAATAGGAACGCCCTCATACGGCGTTTCGGTAACGTAAGACGGTGCTTGATACGTCGGAGCAGGTACGTACGACGGAACGCTCCGTGGCTGTGATTCGACTTCAACATGTAACTGAGCACCACACTGTTCGCAGTACTTAGCGTCAGGTAACGCGGGCGCCGCATTGTTGACATTTGGTTTCGTCTATGGTTTTCACCTCCGTTTCTTTTTTATATAGAAGAAATACGTAGGGTTGTAGTTATTTTTTTGCCGTATTGAAGCGGTTCATGTTCGTTATCTCTGGAAAATAAGCCGGATCTGACCACTTAGCAGCATTTGCCCCAAATAGGCACTAAAAGTACTTAGAAGGACTTAAAGACAGATGGGACTAGCATCTCATGCAACCTAATATTGGCTCCAACAGCAGCTCCTGATCGAGTCGAGTGGTTACCATACGCATCCGCTGCCTGTGGACGTTTACGATGTGTATATGCAGTATTGGGCAGAAGTGAGGTTGATACGGAAGCCTAATATGCTTGCGTAGGTCAGCAGGATGGATCTGGCATTATGGGTCACTAATCAGTGGGACGTCCATACGCTCATACGGACACAGTTTTGCTATTAACAGCATGCGGCACGGGGTAAACATAAGGCGTTTAAAGCAAATGTTGGGTATCAAACATCAATAAGACGGCAGTTTATCTTAGACCCTATGATTAAGATATGCAGGAAGTGAGGATAAACAGGCGCAGTCGACCTTAGTTTTTTATACCGATAATCCGAATGACGATTCATCAACCAGAAATTGAGAATTCAAGATACGTGATTGGGGGATAAGGACATGGCAAAAGACACTTCACAGGTAGGCAGAACCAAAGTATTGTTGAACACGAGTATGAGTGACATCACCCTGGAGCTTTTTGATGATATGCCCATTACCGCGGGCAACTTCCGAAAGCTGGTGGAAGAGGGATTCTACAACGGCACCATCTTCCACCGGATCATCGATGGCTTCATGATCCAGGGCGGAGACCCCACGGGTACTGGCCGGGGCGGACCTGGTTACGCTATCAAGGATGAGTTCACTGATCACAACCGCAACGATCGGGGAACCGTTGCTATGGCCAACGCCGGCCCGAACACGGGCGGCAGCCAGTTCTTCATTAATCTGGTAAACAACAACTACTTGGACAAAGCTCATCCGGTCTTCGGTAAGGTTATTGAGGGAATGGACGTGGTGAAAAAGATGGGCAAAGTGAAGACTGGCGCTATGGACCGTCCGGCGAAAGAGGTTAAAATAATAGGCGCGAAGATCGTAGATTAAATTTATTGGGCTAGAAATAGAGCGTAAATTTTTGGCTTGAAAGTTATCTAGTACTGCCGCTCAGGCTGGAATACAAGCACGACAAATCAAGGATATCGCTACATTTGTTGCAAAGCGTATTATTGTCGTGTCGTAGCAAAATGAGAGCTTCGTTCCGCTGTTTGGGCAGAAGTAAGCTAGGTGGCAGTCAATTTCGTCGCGCGTGATAAACAGACGCTCGTTGTTAGCGTGAATGCTTTGTGCCACTGAGTTGTGAGGCTCATGCTTGCTAAATTGAAACTACACCAAAACTACACCTAAATTACACCGCTCAACTGTTCGATAGATTTAAAAAAATATTTTTATTTTAATTAGTATATTTATAAGATTAGAGCCGTTCGCGATGGGTTGAATGAGGGTAGAGCGGTAATAGCTCTTTTCGGCTGGTCTCTTGTTGCTGTGTGACCGACTGCGTCGCTGCATTATTTTAAAGCAAGGCTGTATTGTAAGTCACTATTTGAACTCATAATGCAGCTATGATACAGCGACATATTTGGATTATAAATATAAAAAAAATATTTTGTTACTTCTTGTAATGGGCGGTTGCTACTTTTAATGCTTCTAATGCCGGACCGTTGCTTGGACTCAAATCATTTAATACGATGTGGTTAAAACCAAGGTCCACTAATTCATCGATATAAGTGATAAAGTCTTCGGGTTCATGAACAACCGTAGATCTGGCCTCAAATTCTGCTTGGTGCCCGATGGTATGCCCTTTTTCCGTGGACTTACTCGGATCATATGCAAAATTCATCATTATCGCACGTTCCATTTTACTAGGGTCTTTGCCTGCTTTTCTTGCCCCTGCCTCGAAGTTGGGGAAGACGACCTCATCTAACACTTTAGGATTGGTGACAAGGGTCATCTGGGTGCGGCAAGAAAAGGATACCCTTGCGCTAGGGAACATAACCGGCGCGATGGTCTTTCAAACGTGCATCCCGGTTGCCTTCGGCATTGCCTTTACGCCGTGGGTGTTAGGGAGCCTTGAGCTTGTAAGTGTCTTGCTGACGTTCATCACGAGCCTAAAACTCTACATTCAAGCGACGCGAGAACGGCTGAGCGTCGGATCGCTTATCTTTAATGGCATTTTCTACTTCGTTTTCGTCGCATTCGTATGGAGACTCCTCTGAGCTGCGCGTCTCGCTGGGTTCTTTCCATGCTTTGCACTAGCTCTGCGAGGGAAACGCAACGCTTTCATAGGGAGAGATAAGAATATAGGGGGGCTATATGGCGATTGATATACGGACGCTAGCTATAGTAAACCTCCTCGTTCAGCTCGCCCTTATCGGCTTCGTCTTTGGTGCGGTTTACCTTGCGCGCAAGGGGAGAGTCATTCGACATTGCACCATTGTACGATGTGCCATAATCGCCCAAATCATTTCGATACTAGCGATAATGTTGCCCTCGCTGCTCGGATTCGTCGAAAACGTTCCGCCGATTCCCTTCCTGTACCCCGAGCTCCTCACGCATCACATTTTGGGGCTTGTGCTGATCGGAATCTTTGTATATATCAACCTCGAAGTCGGACGCGTAGTCCACCCCCTTGTCAAACGCAAAAGCGTGATGCGCCTTGCTCTTGGCATATGGCTTGTCGCCCTCGCCCTAGGCATTAATATCTTTCTCACCATCTACTACGCATAACGCTAACGATCTAGAATGCAGTTCGACCCCACTTCTGAACTAGAGCGTAAGAGGACCCGATGCTAGACGAGGACGTCCCTTCTTTGACGCGCACGCAACTTTCGCAGCGCTTATCACTTTCGATTGACGCGCCTGTTAACAGCGGCCTTTATCCAACGAGCAAGATACAGAAAGGGCCAGTGCTGGTGCGCGGATCCGCCGACTTGTCTGGAGAGGGCGTTGGGTTAGGGGTGCCCATAGCGAAGGTCGCGTATCGTGTCTTTTTCCCTGGAAAGGCGCACATCATCGAGCGACTAACGGATGATCAACTCCACACATGGATAGTGGACTACGAGCTCAATCTCGAAGAGCGCTTAACGTTGAAAAGCGGCAAGAAGGTACAGAGCGAGAACTTCTATGCACTTAAGGAACGGTTTGCGAGCCTCCACAAAGCAATAGGTGCCTCGCGCGGCCTTATTGAATACTCTAGCAGCGCGCTTCGTCGAACTTTGGGACTCAGCACGACCTTCGAACCGACGTGTTCCGTTGGAAACGTGTGTGTGTCATACACCATCGATCGCCGCGCTAGTATGCTCAGCGTAAGCGTTGATGCAAGAGGCTTAAACAAGGCTGGATGCTCGGAGATGATCCTTCTTAACGAGCTGGATGGGGGCCTCTTTGATCGCTATCGCGATTCTAACGGTTTAGCACTCGTTGGCAAGGAGATTGGAACCTGGGAAGAGACTTCTTCTGATTGCGTGATGCTCATTGACTCTCGTCACAACATAACGCTCCTCCTTCGGAACGTCGCTCAATCCACGATGTATCGGGGACGAGAAGTGGTGCCGGGACGACTTTCCTGGACCGGCATTGCTTACGTCATCGCACCACCCCGTACGGACTTTAGCTATGACATATCTATTCGGGAGGACCTGTGACACGCGTCCTCCTTATCTACCCGTATTTCAAACCAAAGAGAAGTCGATCGATATTTCGCTTCCCGCCATTAGGGATCTGTTACGTTGCTGCAAGTCTGCAGCGAGCAGGCTACGAGGTCGAAGTTCTGGATTGCACTTTCATGAAGCGCGATGTCGCGCTTGTACAGGCAGCGCGCGCTCAAGCCGACGTCGTTGGGATTTACAGCATGATGACGATGCGAGAGGATAGCATCACGTTCGCCCGACACCTGCACCCTCACACAAAGCTCCTTGTAGCAGGCGGCCCTCTCCCATCGTGCGATCCGAAAGTGTTTATGGATGACTTTGACGTGGTCGTGGTAGGGGAGGGGGAACGCACTATGGTCGAACTCGTCCAGGCGCACGAAACGGGCAGCGAAAAAGCCGCAATCGCTGGGATTGCGTACCGAGATAGCCAGAATGACGAGGGAATGAAGCGCGACAAAGACGAAGGCATCATGTTGACCCTTGCACGCGCATTCGCCGCGAATCTTGATGATATACCGTTCCCAGCGCGCGAGCTGCTTCCCAACGAACGATATATCCAGTACGGACAGCAGAAATTCGGGCACGGCAAGACCACCGTGATGACAACGCGCGGGTGCCCTTTTCAATGCGAGTTCTGCAGTAACGCCGTCTTCGGGGTTTCGTACCGGGAGCGGTCAGCGGCGAACGTCGTTGACGAAGTGGAACAAGCACTCTCGTTGGGCTACGACTATATTCACTTCGCTGACGACGTATTTACGTTCAACAAAAAACGCTTGTTGGAGATATGCGCCGAAATCAAACGCAGAGGACTCTCCTTCAAGTGGGAATGCCTCGGACGGGTCGATTCGATCACCCCTGAGCTTGCGTTTGCGATGAAGACTGCGGGATGCAGCCGTGTTTTTTTTGGCATTGAATCGGGAAATGATGAAGTGCTGAGGCTCATGAACAAACGGATTACCGTCGAGCAAGCGCGCTCAGCGGTGACTGCTGCGCATGAGGCTGGCCTCAATGTAGGGGCGTTCTTCATCGTGTGTTATCCGGGCGAGACGAACGAAACGGTGCTTGACACGCTTCGATTCGCCTCTTCACTTCCGCTTGATTACCTCTCCTTCACCATGCCGTATCCGCTACCGAATACGGCGTTGCACGAACGGGTAAAAGAGCGCATAAATAAATCGTGGACGCCGCCCGAAAGCGGTTTCTTAGAGCACATCTGTATCTTTGATGCTGATTTCTCGGAGACAAAGATGAAGTTTGCCATCATTAAGGGCCAGGTCTCGTTCTTGTTGAATAGAAGGTTCGGACACCACGCATATGTAGTCGTAAGGCCATTCGAGGCAATAACGGACTTCTTGTTCCAGCACATGAAGTGACTTCAAGCGCAGTGCCGCCACACCAAAGTCTCTTCGAGACGCAGTGCGCTGACAGCTCATCACTGATTACTTTCGACGGCGATTGAGTGTTTAGCATGTGATCTATGTTAACCCTAGAAGCCGAAGATAACGATCAAGTTGGCAACACCTAAGGTAACCTAATCAAAAAACCCTCGCTGAGCAGTCAGTTTTGATTTGATCTTTTAACAGACGTGCGCTCAAAACTCTCAAGGCGTTATTAAAAGAGTAAGTGGGTGATATGCATTTAAAGCGTCGAAATACCGTCCTTAACGCAAGAATGACATATAAACGTGCGTTATAGACCTATGCGCGGTGATAGACACATGAAAGTTCCTGATACAGACGTAAACTACGATGATTGTTTATGCTACCAAGGGTGTCCGACCTACGACCACAACAGACTGAGCGGTAGGCTCTTTTGCTCACGTGGAAAGAGCGGCAAACCAATCGAGGAACGAGAGTGTATCTGTCCAGACTGCCCTGTGCAGACAAGATTTAGCCTGACGGACCTACTGTATTGTGAAAAAGGCGCAGCCGACTGAATGGGGTAACGTCAAATGACTGTTCCGATAACTCCAGAAAACAAGAAGAAGTGCCTTTGCGGGACGTGTCGCACATACACGTATAACGGCCTTAGGGGCCGCTTGTTTTGCGCGATTGGCAAGAGTGAAAATGCGTCTCAGATGAAGGGATGCGTGTGCCCCAGCTGTCCTGTGTTTATTGAATACAAACTCAGCGGCTACTATTTCTGTATAAAGGGCGCTTGAGGAAGATCCAGCGTCTTATGATCTACCGTCAAGCGCTTTAAATGCGTCAGTCGCAATCTTACTGGCGTTTTCTTTTTTGGAGTCCCTCTCCCATCTGCTCAGCTTCTTTGGCGAAGGTGTCCCAGTCGTAGTTCTGTGCATGGATCATCGCGCTCCATCGAGCAGTAAGGCTTGCGAGGAAGTACTCTTCAGCAAGCTCTTCCTGCGTTGCGCCGTGAAACTGGGCCATTGCCGTGTGCATCAACTGACAATACGGACACTTTATGTTTGCGGCGACTGCCAGTCCACCCAGCTCGCGATATTTGCCGGGAATGGCCGACTGCTCCAAGCTGTACTTCTTCCACAACGGCCAGTCGTGGATCAGCACCTCTTGAGGAAGCGCTTTCATAAAGCCCGGAACAATGCCAAAAGTCTCTTCGATATCCTTGAGTATGTCTTCATATTCACTCATTACATCACCTAGCCTTTGTTCTTATCAACTCCAAATGGTAATCTAATGGCGGGTTTCTCCATACTCGTGATGTCAATTCCCGCACAATCTACGGATCGTGAAAGGCAGTTGTCTGGATCTTCCTATTATTGTACTGTAATGAGCCCCGTCATATAGGGGTGTATCCCGCAATGATACGGATATGTCCCTGCTTGATCGAACACATGTGTGTAGCTCCCGCCTGTGTTCAGAACAGGTGAACTGAACGTATTGGTGTTAGAGACTATTTGGTGCGACACGGGGTCGTCGTTTCGCCAGGTGACGCTTGCTCCTGTTTGGATCGTTATCGACGCGGGCTGGAACGAAAACCCTTGTATGACGACTGTTTTTGACGCGGCACTAGCGCTCGGACTTGGACTTGACGTTGCTATACTAGTACTCGCGTTCGACGTAGCCGTAGTTGTAGTGGCGCTCACCGTCGCAGCACTTGGGCTTGGACTAGGATTCGACGATGAGGTGCACCCAGCAACCAGAAGCGGCGCAGCCACGAGGACAACTGCCATAAAGAGCAAATATTTTTTCACTTTTCATCTCTTCTTCTATATATGTCAGCTTATCCTATTTTGCAGACGGGTCCATCTCCATGACGCCAAAAACGTTCCCTTCTGTGTCCGTGCAGTAGGCGAGATAACCCTGACCTGCGACCGCCATTTTTGGTATCATGACGTTTCCGCCAGCGTCGACGATCTTTTTCGTAAAGTCGTCGACAGACGCCACGCTGATCGTGTTCGCCGTCACCTGCTCAGGCATCCTGCGCGGCATTATCGCACCGTTGATTCCCTGTTCGTCATCGGGTCCTGTCGTGACTAGCCAGTAATCCACGGGCGCTTCCCACTTTGTGATGGTCCAGTCAAACACCTTCTCGTAAAACGCTATCGCCCGCTTTGGGTCGTCGGCAGGCAGCTCAAAATACATTACTCTTCCTTGTGGCATTATTATCCTCCGTAAGGTTTTTTGCAAGTCTTTGTAGCGTCGGTACTTACACACATCGGCCGGGAACCGTGTGCGAGATGCTTTTATGCCGCAGAAAGCACGGAATCAAGTTTGTGGTGCGGTGAAGTGTTCGATATGTAGCTGCCAAAGAACCTTCCGTTCGGCGTATTAGCCGACTGAAGCTCCGTGGTAATGTATCGGCGTTTCGTGTGCAACGATCTGCTTAAAGAAATTTGCAACTGCTGATGACGCTTCAAAGTTCGATTGCAGGGCTGCCTCGTAGGGAAAAACGCGAAAAAGAAGAGGAACGGTTAAGCTAACATGTGTGCTGCTTGCATAAGCATATGCAATTTCGACTGGTAGTTATCGGACTCCTCGCGTTGGTTATAATCGGGCTCGTAGTGGTTGTTGCAGGTTCAGTTGTCGCAGGTGTAGATATGGCGGTATACCCGGCGTGGATGTGGATCATTTCCCTCGTCGTCATCATTTTCCTTACTGTCATTATCGCAGCGCTGCTGGTAGGATGGCAGGATTCCTATTATGACGAGTACGCGCCTGAAGAAGAACGCTACTATCCAGACCACCGCCGCTAAGTCTTTGTTGCAGCTGCATACTATGCTGTAAGGAGAAAAAATGAGCACAATTAAAACCGAAGACGGCACGCAGATCTACTACAAGGATTGGGGCAACGGACAGCCTATTGTATTTAGCCACGGTTGGCCCCTCAGTGCAGATGCTTGGGATGCCCAGATGCTGTTTCTAGCGCAAAACGGCTATCGCGTGATTGCCCACGACCGCCGCAGTCACGGTCGTTCGGAACAAACGTGGGACGGCAACACGATGGATCAATATGCGGACGATCTTGCCGATCTTATCAATGCCCTAGACCTGCACGAGATCATGATGGTTGGCCACTCAACAGGAGGTGGTGAAGTCGCTCGCTATATCGGGCGGCACGGCACATCCCGCGTAGCTAAGGCAGTGCTTATCGGGGCGGTTACGCCATTGATGCTCAAAACTACAGATAATCCCGATGGCTTACCGCTCGCTGTGTTTGACGACATGCGCAGACACGTGTTTGATAACCGCGCGCAGTTTTTCCAGGACTTTACGCTGGCCTTCTACGGTTATAACCGCCCTGGTGCCAAAATATCTGAAGGTGTGCGCGAATCCTTCTGGCGACAAGGAATGTTGGCGGGCATCGCTGGCGTGTATGAGTGCATCAAGCAATTTTCCGAGATTGACTTTACCGAGGATTTGAAAAAGATGGTAGTCCCGACGTTGGTCGTGCACGGCGACGATGACCAGATAGTCCCAATACAACTCTCAGCGCTTCGTACTGTCGAAATCGCGCCGCAGGCGACATTAAAGGTCTACGCAGGGGCACCACACGGCCTGCCTACTATCTGCCAAGATCAGTTGAACACAGACTTACTGGCGTTCATCAAAAGCTGAGTAATAATTCGACTGATATTGGAAGGTTGGAAGGTGCCTAGGCTGCTCGATTTACTCATCGCCTATTACGTGGAAAAACAAGCCACCAAACGAGTATACGGTATGGTATACTGCCGCTATAATGATGGTTGGTTGCGGAGCAACATACACGCAAATAAGGTTTCATTATACGAGAGCTCAACGAAAGTATCGATTTTCGCTTGATCCGCTCACAAATCTTTCATCTATTGAACTCCAAAGGAGAAGACTAAAGTCACGCAACTACGTTCGATAGGAAAATATAGGCGTGCTGCAGCAAAGAGAGCATGCTTTAGTGAAATGGCGATGCAAATGAAAACTAAAACCCTTCGTCAATCGGTTTTACTTAAAGCAACTCCCCACGAGGTCTATGAGGCCCTGATGGATTCCAAGAAGCACGCTGAGTTTACGCATTCACCGGCGGTTATACGTAGGGAAGTCGGAGCGGAGTTTAGTGCCTTCGATGGCTGGGCCTCTGGAACAACCCTCGAACTAATCCCGGACAAGAAAATCGTGCAAAAATGGCGGGCCGCTGAGTGGCCCGAAGGTCACTATTCCATGGTAACGTTCGAGCTGCAGGCCCAAGGTCAAGAGACCAGATTAGATTTCACCCAAAACGATATCCCTGAAGATCTTTATGCAGAGCTCGAAACTGGGTGGGTCGAATACTATTGGGACAACTTAGTGGCTTATTTTGGCTAATCGCTTCTTTAAAAAAAGGTAAAACCATGGTTCACCAGAAAGAAGCACAATTGTCCGTTAAGAAAATGCGCCAGCTGCATTTGGTGCGTTCTCCAGCACTTGTTGTGTAATATCCCAATACTCGACAATCTTATCATCACTGAAACGGAAAAGATGGACTTGCCTCAGCCCTCCGTTGTTGGGATTGGAGCTTGAGAGTTGCGTATGCACTGCAACGAGGTCTCCATCAGCAAGCACATTCCTGACGATAAGCTTAAAGTCAGCCGGGGACCCTTTTCTGATTCCTTCCGCTCCTTTTTTCTGCACGGCAATCATAGCATCGACCAATGCGTCCATGCCACCAATGACGTATGGATTGTGGGTCTTACAGTCAGGGGTGAAGAAACGCAGTCCCTCTTTTGGCCTTCCTAAACCAATCAAGTTGAGGAATTCGACTGCAATGTCCTTTTGGATCTTATTCACACTTTTTTCAGGAGTCTCAGAACGCTTTGAACTATCCATTTTTTTCACCAAAAAGCGGATTTTTTTAGCCATTCCCGCTATTTAAATACACTTAACGCCCAGATGCGTCGCCACGATCCGCTTTGTTAGTTTAGGCTTTTATGGCATGCTAAGTGGAATGAAGCCAAAGAGGATCGCTAAGACTAGCAGGATGATTAGGAAAAACGCTACAATCGCTGTCCTGATCGCGTCCATTTAACCTCCCTTGTGACTGTCAGCGCTATTAATCTTGATCTTTTTGATTACCTCGACCCAAGCAAATGTTTAGCCATATTTGTATGCAAGCGTGCCGATTTAGGATTTGTGGTGCATAACAGTATCCAAAATAGACTTAAAAAGGAGGTGAAAAATGTGGATGTGGAATAAGAAAAATGGGATCTGTGTGGCACTCCCGCCTCCCCTGGCGCTGCGTACTGCGTGGCCTGTGGCGAGGCATTGAAGCGTAAAACGGCGTCGATCGAACAGAAGTCACAAGCCCCCCTACAAAAGTGGTGACGGTCACGTTGACCGAGATCATGTTTGAGAAAATCAAAAAAATGAGGAGGGGCGTCTCTATAAGCGATTACATAGCCGAGCTGGTTGCTGAGCATCTCAAGAAGCAGAAGAAAATCCCACCAGAGGTCTTTGACATGGCAGAAATCAGTTAGATTATGTGTCCTTTCCCTTGCTTCGTAGTTTCACTTTCTTTCTACTATCGTAGTAAGGGGATGACTAATCCAATGATTAGGAACATTACGCCAATAAATACAAAAGGTACCCCCCATGCCCAGTGAGTTGATAATACTGCGGACAATGCTATCGCTGTAATAATCATACCAGCAATTAGGAAAACTATTCCGGCTAGCGAAACCAACGCCTTTTTTACCGCCTTGTTTAGTTGACAAAAGACTGAACAGATAAGGAGACGCTGGAGCGGCTTAAATCTTATCCTGCGGCGGCCCCCTGGATGCATTGAGAGAGCCGCCCGCGTTTATTACTTCGTTGCTGGCTCCGAAAGAACTAAAAAGCGGCGACGTCGCGATTAAGCAAGAAGATTCGAGCTTAAGATAACTGATGTCGGATACCTTACCTTTGGCGCCGAGGGCACATCCAAAGATGACCTGATCATGGCGCTCGCTTACATCTTATGGTTCGGTGAGCGTAACACCAACCGACGGCGCGTAAGGTCGTTTTAAGCCAACACCCCCATCTTGCGATGTTCTCGAGTTCGTTGTGTGGTGTGCTTCTTGGGGGGTGTCACATCGCTAATGCGTCAAACGTGCGTATATCTTCACCGAAGACCGTTCCGTTCATGAATGCTCTTCGATAGGTAATCGTCGTTGGCGATACGTTCGTCGGTACTACGTTCGTTGGCACCTGAAATACGATCTTTCCTGATGCGGTCTGTCCCGGCTGGATCGTGTACGCGTTATCCAAAGATCTGTTGTTGGCGCCCAGGGCCTCCGTGTAATTCACAATGTAATTCGTTAAGCTGTAGTTACCGTTGCTCAGATTCATCATAAATGAGGTGTCCATCACCAGGTAATCTGTCATGTTAATGTCCTTGATCGTGACGTTGTAAACGAACCACTTGTAGCCGTCGCTCGGCGTTGCGTTGAGCGGCCCAATGCTTTCCGGCGACCCGACGTAACTCACGGAGATATCGACCCCCTGACGTGAAGTGGACGCGTTCCCAGTAACGGACGTGCTCAACGCGCTGGAAGTCGCTTGTGCGCTCGGCGATGGCGAGTTATTCGACGACGTGCAGCCTGCCACCGATAGCGTAGCAACAAGAATGAGCACGACAATAGCTACGAATTTTTTTATCATACGTTTCGCCTTCATTGACTTGAAGTTTAAACACGTAAAACTCAACTTTTACGCTTAAATGTTACTATATCCCTTTTTTGATGAAAACCAAAATAAGAGTCTTCCGAAAGTTAAAGTCAGCAGTAAAATGAGGGAGTTAACTAGTCAAAAGGGCAACGAACGCGCATTTGTTCACACAAAGAGATACACAGACGGGGCGGAGGTCTCCACTAGCTTCGTCGATCTTCAGACATTTATGTGCTTCAGTTATTATTGGTAAAATCGTAATACTTTGACCTCTTGTTACCAAAGTTAGACCATACAAAAATGGAGAGCGCCGGAGCGGTCATAATCATTGCCCAAAATGATGAAATTGTTCACGGAGACTCCCTTCGTATAAGCTTGAGCTTATGTTGTTGCCCGGCTGCTTCCTAGGGTAGGCATAGAAAACGCTTGATTGTGGTGTCTACTTTGTCGAAGTTGACTGCGATAAGGTTGGGCATCAGCCAGCATAACGAAAAGACAACGTTCAAACTATATCGGCATAGCTTTTCTTCTTTTCTCGTCTTCCTTTAGCACCGCCTCGAGTAGTCCAACGAATGCTAAAGGGCTATCAAGTTCAGTTTCCCCGCTTTAACTTTTCACTATCCAGAAGCCGCTGCAGAAGTCTATTGTAATGCGCGGGCGGCTCTGCAGCAAAACGATCGGTATTTATATGAAAGGCCGAGATGAGAGGCAGTAGGATTCCGCCTTCCGACTCGTGAGCCAAGCGCTTTCGATCGTTAGAAATTGGGGGAGATTATGATCTTAGCAGTTTTGAATTCCGGTGATACGGCCTGGATGCTCATCTCGACGGCACTTGTGGTCCTGATGACCATTCCGGGGCTCGCCCTGTTCTATTCAGGGTTGGTAAAAAAAGAAAATATGCTAAACACGCTATTTTTGTCGTTTGCGGCGTATGCCGTCGTGAGCGTGATTTGGTTTATCTACGGTTACCAGACCGTTTTTGGTATTGACGTCCACGGAATTATCGGGATGCCCTCAAACCCGTTCTTCCACAGCGTCCTCGAGTCACAGGCATTGTACGGCACGATTCCGCTCGGGCTCTATGCAATATTTCAAATGACGTTTGCAGCAATCACCGTTGCTCTTATCTCTGGCGCACTTGTCGAGCGCATCAAGTTCGGTGCGTGGATGCTTTTCATCCCGATATGGCTCACGCTCGTTTACTTACCGGTAGCACACTGGGTCTGGGGAGGGGGCTGGCTCGCACAACTAGGTGTACTAGACTTTGCCGGAGGCCTTGTCGTCCACACAAACAGCGGCGTCGCGGCTCTCGCCCTCGTGCTCCTGCTTAGGCCACGACGGGACACACGATTGCTCCCGCAGCAGCTCACCTATTCTATCATTGGAGCCGGACTCCTCTGGTTCGGTTGGTTTGGCTTTAACGCCGGGTCGGCTCTCGCCGCGGGGCAGCTCGCCACCTCCGCATTTATTGTAACAAACACCTCCGCCGCTGTCGCCTTGCTCATGTGGATGCTCATCGAGTACCTTCGCTTCGGCAAGGTGACGTTGCTCGGCGCGGCATCCGGCGCCATCGCCGGCCTCGCTGCCATCACGCCTGCAGCCGGTTTCGTCAATGTCGTTGGCGCTATGGTTATCGGGTTGGGTGCGGCGCTCGTTTCGTATGCTGCAATCTCGATCATCAAGCCGCGGTTAGGCTACGATGACGCCCTTGACGTATTCGGCATTCACGGTTTCTCGGGGATCTGGGGGGTGTTCGCCGTTGGGCTCTTCGCAAGCCCATTCATCAACGCGGCCGGAACCGGCCTGCTCTACGGCAACCCGCACCAGCTCGCGGTACAGGCGTTAGGTATCGCCGTGACGTTCATATACTCATTTATCGTGACCATGCTCATCGCTAAAGCGATAGATTTAACAATTGGCTTGCGTGTAAGTTCTGACAAGGAAACGCAAGGGCTTGATTTGGCGACTCACGACGAGGTCGCTTACAACATCTAGATGCCAAAACCGCACGTGGGGGGCAGATGTCACACAAATCGAGCCGCGCGAAGAGCCGAGGCACATATGAAGAAAGTAGTCGCAATAATGCGGCCCACCAAGCTTGACGTAGTGAAACACGCGCTCGATGAGATCGGACATCATAGCATGACGATCACAGAGGTGAAAGGTCGGGGCAGGCAAAAAGGACTTACAGAGATATACCGGGGACGAGAGTACCAGATAGACCTGCTCCCAAAAGTTGAGCTGATGATGATCGTAGCGGACAGCGACGTTGAGAAGGTTGTTGACACGATAATGCACGGCGCGCGCACGGGGGAGATCGGAGACGGTAAGATCTTCGTTCTACCCGTAGACGATGTGGTCAGGATTCGCACGGGCGAGCGAGGAGACGATGCGCTTTATTAAAGCCATGCACTCAAGTTTGCTCTTGGCCTTGCCGGATTGCTTTGCTATTGGATATCACGCAGCAAGCACGTAAAGGTGGTTGAACTATCGCTGACTTGTATCCAACTGCGCAGAGTGGTAAGGTTTTTTCGTTGTTTTGTTTCGTGAAATCGTCTTATCTTGGCCGCGTTCTGCCAAGCTTCCGTTATTGCCATAGCCCCCTGACTCACCTGTGAGTCCGGCTGCCGCACACATTCTCGAAACTACTGGCCTATCCACACGATTCTATCAGATTATATATGACGGATCATTGGCCTTTCTCACCGTTATATCGTCCACCGAAAATGCTTCAAAACGGCCCGAATCCTCCGTCTTCACACGGCTCTCGATTTAGTCAGCATAATAAGAAATTTAGTAGCCTTGCCGCTAGAGACAACGCTTACCGACCGTCGGGACGCTCGGTCAAACAAAGAGAACGTTATTTCACGCTGACACTCTTACTTGATCCAGACAAAGATTGCTCTAAGTGGAAAATAAAAGCTAACGCCCAATAGAATTGAAAAATAGGTTCCCTTTCTGCGTTTCCTGTGACTCAAAAATGAACCCTTTTGGTGATATATTGTGTCAAACGTTAGGCGCTGTGAGCATTAAGGTGCGAGTCAACTGGACGATTTACCTCCCGCTGCTGCCGGATTGGTCTGAGCGGGCGTGGCCGCGGCCATCGCTCTTTCATATCGCTTGCCCGATTCTGCCATCACGAGCGCTGTGACGACGATCGAACCGAGCGCAAAGATCAAGATCGCAACTCCTGCCAACGGATATGATGCGAGGACGAAGAACGCACACACGAGGCAAGCGCCGATATTTTGCAGTGAAGTCGAAATGATCGAGGTGATCTTGGAGCTTCGGTGTGGGTTCTCGGCAGGTGTGCGCCGAGCATACGGCGGGCTGAGCACAAAGCCGATGAGCAGCGAGATCAGTGGAATGGCTAGCGCAAAACCGAGCGCCCCGGTAAGAAACAGTGAGGTGAACTCGCTCCACGAGGCCGCGATGTACAGCGTGACCGACAGCAGCAGCGCGGCGATTGCGATCGTCTTGAGATGCGGGATAATCTCCATCGCTAAGTTGGGGTAACGCGCCCGGATTAACAAGCCCGCGACCAGCGGGATTGCGTAGAACGCGATCAAGGGCTCAGCGACAAGTGAGGACGACACCGCCGCGCCGGTGCCGAGGAAATTGAGGGCCGCCGGCAGCGTAAAGGGCAGGAGGATCCACGTCAGAACGGTGAGCATCAGTGCGGAGCTGGTGGCATAAGGGAGGTCCCCGTGAGCCAGCTTCGCAATCGCGGGGATGAAGGGCGGGCCAGCGGTGAGGACGATCACGCACACAGCCATGTCGACTTGCGGCCCGGATCCCGTCGGCCCGAGCTGCACGATTGCCGCCAGCCCTACGAGGACAAGCGGGACGACGATAAATCTCGCCAGTAGCACCATCACCTGCGACTGGCGGCGTCCTTTGAAACCCGCTCTTAACAAATCAACGGTAGTGATAAGACCTTGCAGCATCGCGGCCGTGATCACAAAGACAACGCCGAAGGTTGCAATTACGATGAATATATCGTCGGCCATGTCTCAAACTGCATTCGTAGCCGCAAAATTAAAGCTTTCGCTTTCTTTCTTGGGTTTCGATTGGTTTTTTGCGGGCATATTGGGCAATATAGTAACGACGAATCTTAATCCGACTATTTTTCTTTTTTACTCTCCTTACATTGCCGCCGTTGTCGTTGTCGCGTTCGTTGTCGCGTTCCTTGCGACGACGGTGATCGTTCCCGTCATGTATGTGTGAATCGCGCAATGATACGGGAACGTCCCGGTTTGATTGAATTGAACCGTGTATGTGTCTCCGTTGTTGAGAGGCGCTGACTGTGCAAACGTCGAATTATCTGACGTGATTTGATGCTGAATCGACGTTGATCCGCCGTATGCACCACTCGACGAATCCTGATTGATCCACGTCACGTTTGCTCCTTGCGGAATCGTCAAGAACTGAGGATTAAACTGATAATTTTTGACGGTGACGTTGTTTTGATTCACTGTGCTGACGACGTGATTTCCCAATCCCGGCGTCTGACCACTTTGCGTACTTTGCGTGCAACCTGCCATCAAGACCGCTGCGATCACAAAGATTCCTAAGATTGCGTATTTTTTCATTTTTCCTTCTCCAAGAGAGATTTGTGTATAACTTGCGAGTGTCTACTAATGTGTTGCTCGTTTTATCAAATTTGCCCGCAGAATCATTGTTATTCTACATTCCTGCTTCTAATTTCGGTTCAGAGGCGAGTAAGCTATTTATGTGGGGTTTGCACCATGGGAAGGACGCGTGAACATTTCATTCTTCCTCATCAGCATTCTCCTCGTCTTCATCGGCTGTGACCTCTTCACCAACGGGATAGAGTGGATCGGTCGCAAATTCAAGCTCTCGGAGAGCGTGGTGGGAAGCATACTGGCTGCAATCGGCACGGCCCTCCCGGAGACGTTCATACCCATCATCGCCATTTTTTTCATAGGCGGCGGGAGCGGGCCCGCCGCGGGATTGGGCGCAATCCTCGGCGCCCCCTTTATGCTAAGCACCTTAGCGATGTTTGTGACCGGCGTAGCAATCCTCCTCTTTCGTAAGCGGCGGGAGCAGGGCACCTCACTTATCCTCAGAGGGTCTGCGAAGAGGCTTGACCTCAGCTTCTTCCTTCTAGTCTTTCTCATGGCGATGGCGCTGACCCTCGTCCCGAATGCCAGCGTGCGGTCGGCGGCCGCTCCTTTGTTCATCGTCGTTTACGTCGTATATCTCGTGATCGTCGTCAGGTTTGAAGACCCGTACCGTGAAGCGGATATCGGGCCGCTCAAGCTTAGCTCACTCGTTGCGCGCGCGAGACGTCACGGGACAGCGACTGACCCCTCATTATGGGGAACGACGCTCCAAACCATCTTCGCGCTCGTGTTGATACTTATCGGCGCCCAAATCTTCGTCGGGGAAATCATGGACCTCTCCGCGAGTTTGGGCATCAATGCGACCGTACTTGCGCTCATCATCGCGCCGTTTGCCACGGAGCTCCCTGAAAAAGTTAACAGTGTCATCTGGGTGCGGCAAGGAAAGGATGCTCTCGCACTAGGGAACATAACCGGCGCGATGGTCTTTCAAACGTGTATCCCGGTTGCCTTCGGCATTGCTTTTACGCCGTGGGTGTTAGGGGGCCTTGAACTCATAAGTGTCCTGCTGACGTTCGTCGCGAGTCTAACGCTCTACATTCAAGCGACGCGAGAACGGCTGAGCGCCGCATCGCTTATCTTTAATGGCGTTTTCTACTTCATTTTCGTCGCGTTCGTGTGGATACTCCTCTGAGCTGCGCGTCTCGCTAGGCTCGTTACATGCTTTCTATTAGCTCTGCGAGGAAACGCAACGCTTTCATAGGAGAGAGATATGGTATCACAAATGATTCAACGCATGTTTGGCGCGGAACTGGATGAAATCTTGCAGGCAGCTGAAAACGCGGGGAGCCTTCCAAAGACCGGAGACGGATGAGTGAGTGACATGAATGAGACAGAAGACCCTATCGTCATTGAGCACCTGTCTAAGAATTACGGGCAGCAGGTCGCGCTCAACGACCTTAACCTAACGATTACGTCTGGCATGTGCGTCGGGTACCTCGGTCCAAATGGTGCCGGCAAGACGACTACAATCAAGATCCTGACCGACCTTCTGAGAGCGACGAGCGGCAAGGCCTACCTTAACGGCATTGATGTCATCCGCCATCCCGAAGCTGCCCTTGAAGGCGTTGGCGCGGTCGTTGAGACGCCGGAATTCTATCCACAGCTAACGCCACGAGAGTGCCTTTCATACTTGGGAAAGATTCGGGGGATGAGCAACGATGCGATCGCTAGTCGCTCACACGCCGTTTTAGAACAGGTCAAGCTCCTTGAAGTCACCGACAAGCGCACGGGCCAGTTCTCGAAAGGCATGAAGCAACGACTCGCGGTCGCACAAGCACTTCTGCACGATCCGTCCATTTTGATCCTTGACGAGCCCACATCCGGCCTCGACCCACGCGGCATGGTTGAGCTGAGGGATCTCATAAAAGAGCTCAAAAAAGCAAAAATCACCATTTTGATGAGTTCGCACCTGCTGAACGAAGTACAGGAGGTATGCGATAATGTGGCGATCATTGATCGGGGCATCCTCTTGACGTACGACTCAGTCGAGAACCTCTCTGCGGGACAGGAGGTAACGCTGTCTGTTCACACGTTGGAGCCGGTTACCCGCCCGGAGTTTGAAATCATCAAAGCGTTACAGGGCGTTACGTCCTTGAAACGCACGGAGAACAACAAACTCATCATGAGCCTCAGCGGCGGTGCAGAAGAACAATCCAAAGTACTGCGGGAGATCCTCAACTCAGGCGTCGACGTCGTTTCATATACGCCCCAGCACGCTGCTATCGAAGACGCGTACTTGCATCTCATTCCCAAGGGGGATCACTAGCAATGCGACCGAATAACATTCGCCAAATTGGGATAGTAACACGATACGAGCTTCTAAAATACCTCCGGGGGCGACGGTTGCTCGCCATTATTCTCCTGACCGTCATCATCAGCGGCATCTTTCTCGTCGTCCCTCCCGCCATTGGTTCTCAGTACTCCAAGGACCCGACAGAGTTCGTCATGAACATGCTTCGGTTCTTGGGCGTACTGTCTATATTAAGCGCAACGTTCTTCGGCGCGGATGCCATCGTGTCAGAATTTGAATCGAAAACGGGTTACTTCCTCTTCCCGAATCCCATCCGTAAGACAACGATCTTTCTCGGAAAGTTCATCGCAAGCGCGCTTGTTTCGGTGGGCGTTATCGCGCTTTACTACCTGATCGCGGTCGTATCGGTCCAGGTGATCGACGGAAGCGTTCCGGCAAATACCGGCTTATCGTTCGCTTACGCGCTCGTGTATTTGTTCGCCATCCTCGCCGTCGCCTACCTGTTCAGTGCGATGATGCGAAGTTCAGTGTACTCGCTTATATTGACCTTCTTCACCTTCTTCCTCATCCTGCCGATCGTTGACGCCGTCGGTGAATTCGCCAAGTTCAAGGCATGGTTTTCGATAACCTTTGCGAGTGGGATTGCCACAGATATCCTCAGAAACCCTTATCCAACCGACACGGTGATCGCGACGACCGCAGGCAGGGGCGCGGGTTCTGCTACGGCCGGACAGATGATTTCGATCGCACAGTACTACCCCGAGGTAACGGTGAGCCTTGTGGTAATGGCGGCATATTTCATCGTCGCACTCCTGCTGGCCATTGTGCTTGCGCGGCGGAGGGAGATGTAAGATCGAGACAACAAATATATTATACTTCTCGCTCTTGGCAGGAGTTGTATTATGAACCCAATCGTTAGGATGATGAAACGGTACATCAAAATGCCTTTGAAAAAGGCGCTGTCGTTGCTTTTTATCAGCGCACTCGTTCTCAAATGCACCGCCGGTTGCACGTCGTCTACAAATCCGACAGCAACGCCAACGGCAACACCGGCAGCGACGGCAACAGACTCACTTATAAGCAAAATGATGGCGCAAGTCCCCAACGTCCATGACGTGTCATGGGGTGGTGGAAACGCCACAGGACTTATAAATCAAGTCATATTCGGCTATGGAAGCAGCGGCGACGGAGCGACGATAGAGCGATTTAACACACAGTGACAAACGCAACAACCGAGTATAACCACAGGATTAACGGAGCGAATGAGTTAAAGTCGGTCGCTGTAAGGAACGAGACTCCTAACTATTGGGGTTTGTCATACTATACAACAGCAGTCGGGCACGCACCGACTGTTCAAAAGGCAACGACGGCTTATGTCGATGGAGATTATCAACAACACCAGAGCGTCATACAATATGACGCGTTCGTTATCCTCTACGGTCACGATGATAAACCGAACGGAACGAGTTAAATGAGTCAGCAGAAACAGCCGCAGTGACGGCATATAAGAAGCGAATCAAGGCGTCGTTACAGAACAAGAGTTTCAAGAACAGAAAAAGAAGCTACTCGTGCATCGTATTGCATAACGTGTTCCGTTTAACCTCCCCTCATCTCCTCCCTCTTTATTCCTTTTTTCGATTTTAAGGCCGTGAGAATAGGAATACTTAAGCCACATTTAACCTCTTGCATGAGCGTATGCAATTAAAATCGATAACTGCTATAGCCGTTCTTTCGCTCGTGGTTGCTTCGCTGTCCGTAGCGGGTTGTGTTCAGACGACCAACCAAACCAGCCCAACGCCCGTCGCACAAGAGAACTTTTTGCAGTATAACAATTCAACTGCGGGTATTTCAATTAAGTATCCAAAAGATTGGAAAGTGAATGAGACGCCGTTAGAGGAGTACGTTGTTCGATTTGAGGCACCAGGAATGTCCTCTGTGATAGGCGTCGCAAAAGTAAATCAATCTCGATGGGGCTCCTCGGCGACGCCTGAGAGCGTCACACCTGGCATAATAGAAGGACTCAAACAAGCTAACCAAGAATTTACGCTGCTTGAGAACAACACCACCACTTTCGCAGGGATGCCTGCACATAAGATTGTGTTAACGTTTCGTGGTAGTACAACTGGCACCATAACTAAAGCCTCGGAAGTCTACACTATAAAGAATGGAAGTTTGTACGCTGTTATCTCTCAAACCGTTGCAGACAGATATGATAGCTATGCAGGCATCGGTCAGCAAATGTTAGATTCATTTGAAAACAAGTAAATATCCAGTTTAGGCGGAAGCACAGAGATAGGTCCTAAACA
>Ga0209226_10000178_pt1 | contig 41147 bp, 34 predicted proteins | sample BarGraNGADG00212_2_FD_184497 | JGI IMG/M metagenome (GOLD analysis project Ga0209226, IMG submission 184497) | Arctic peat soil microbial communities from Barrow, Alaska, USA - Barrow Graham LP Ref core NGADG0011-212 (SPAdes) (version 2) | ecosystem: Environmental > Terrestrial > Soil >...
TAACAACCGTAAAGAGCAGTTTACAGCAGGGGTGAAGCAGGAAAGGGAAAAATTTTCCTGGGAGAAGATGACTGCGGCGATAATTGAAGTTTATAAGGATATTTAAACCCCCTTTTTAATTTCCCCCAAGTGGGGGGAATAAATCTGCTTTTACTTGAGTTTTTTCTCCCCCTCCGGGGGAGATGCCGCGAAGCGGCAGAGGGGGTTCATATATTCACCTTATCCTTAATCAGATAGCTATTCCGTTCTGATGAATTCCTGTTTACCAGTTCTCCCAGGAAACCTGTAAGGAAGAGGAATGATCCGATTATCATTACTGCAAGTGCGATGAAAAAGAAAGGACTGTTAGTAACCAGGGGAGCCCTGAGATGATGGGAGACAAAAACTAATTTTCTGACACCCAGATATCCTGCCATAATAAAGCCAATTATAAACATCAATGTACCAAGGGAACCAAACAGATGCATCGGGCTTTTACCGAATCGGGTAATAAATCCTATCGTCAAGAGATCGAGATATCCTTTTATAAATCTGTCAAACCCATATTTTGTAACCCCATATTTTCTTGCCCGGTGCTCCACAATTTTTTCACCAATCTTTCTGAAGCCGGCTTCTGCAGCCAGAACTGGTATGTACCTGTGCATCTCACCAAAAATCTCAATACTCTTTACAACTTCCAGCCGGTATGCTTTAATTCCGCAGTTAAAGTCATGAAGTTTTATTCCCGACGACCATCTGGCAGTCCGGTTATAGAACTTGCTTGTGACACGTTTTAGGAAGGGATCATATCTTTTCTTTTTCCAGCCCGACACAAGATCATATCCTTCCAGCCTGATCATCTTTATCAGTTCGGGTATCTCATCCGGACTGTCCTGCAGATCTGAATCCATTGTAATGACAACATCACCGGATGCTAGGCTAAAACCTGTGTGAAGGGCTGCTGCTTTACCATAGTTCCTTCTGAAACGGAAACCTTTTACTGACTGATTTTTTTCTGCAATTGACTCAATCTTGTCCCAGGATGAATCAGAACTCCCATCATCAACATAAATAATTTCAAATGAAATCATACGTGAAGAACAAACCCTGACAATCCAATCGGTTAATTCCCGAATAGAATCCTCTTCATTAAAAACAGGAATTACAAGCGATAGATCCATCAGAATTGTATTCAGATTAGTTTACAGGGGTGTCTATCAGCGGATTACCTTCCTTTTTAACGAAGATACTTACAAGAAGAGAATAAATCACTCCAAAAAACATGGAACCAAAAATAGCGAAGATCGCCATTATTGCAGGTTTCATAATTTTTTCGGTGAATGCCTTACCTGCATCAATAGCAGTCTGTGGCATCCCTTTTTTCTCCATCATTTCTTCAGATAGCGCCAATGATTTTTTTACTAATCCCGGATCAATCACCGCATAGAGAAGGTATGTAAAAACAGCCATTATTATTGCATAGTATACGTAGATAACTGCACCGGCGCCAACAGATTGACCATACGTAATCTGGCCATGCATATAATTATCGCGATAGGATTTGAGAAGAAAGTAGAGAAGGAATAACTGAATCGGAACGTTGATGTATCCTACTGATTTGTTGAGGGTGAGATCAAGAAAATACAAAACCAGAGAAAATGCGATTCCTGCCAGTGCTAAAATCAGGCCATTCGTTAAATTAGCTTTCCAGACATTAACTTTTTCTTCCATGATGTAAATTATTTGATTTTTAAGTTAGTTTAATTGACTAACAACAAATATAATGTAAAAATAGAAATGGATGATGTTGTTAAATTGGATTAATTATTTTGCAGGCTTCTTAAAAAACCCTACTTTTGTGCGGGGTAAGTCTTATACGACCAGCTCCTGCTGAACTCCCCCAGGATCGGAAGGTAGCAAGGGCAGGCAGTTGTAGCGGTGCGATATAAGGAGCTTACCCTTTTTTTTGTGCCCTAAAGATAACACAAAGGAACACTAAGGGAAGTTTTATAGACAGCAATGCTTATCCGAATTTATAACGAGAATCCAAATCCTAAGCATATAAGGCAGGTAGTTGACCTGCTCGAAGATGGAGGAATTATCATTTATCCTACCGATACTGTTTATGCGATGGGTTGCGATATACTGAAAACAAAGTCTATTGAGAAGATAGCAAAGTTCAAAGGATTAAATCCCAAAAATCCCGAGCTATCACTTATATTTCATGATATGAGTCAGCTTTCGGAATATACTATAATAAGGGATAACACAATATTTAAACTTCTGAAGAGAAACCTGCCGGGTCCATTTACTTTCATTGTTCAGGCAAATAATCAGATACCAAAACTGTTTAAGAATAAGAAAAAGACAGTAGGTATAAGGATCCCTGATAATAATATTATACTTGAGCTGGTCAGAGAACTCGGACGACCGATTATTACCACATCGATACACGACCCTGACGAAGTTATTGAGTATACTACCGACCCTGAACTTATTTATGAGAAGTATTCTGATTTTACTGATGCTGTCATCGATGGTGGTTATGGCAGGAACGAAGCCTCCACAATAGTTGACTGTACAGGCGAAGAAATAGAAATTATAAGACAGGGACTCGGAGTTCTTGAATTTTGAAAATCAATGCTTGTAGAAATTTCTGCTAAACAGGATCATAACTGTAAGAAGTTCAAGTCGTCCCAGTAACATTAATGCTGACATGAACCATTTGCCTGCCATCGGAAGGGCAGAATAATTTGTAAAGGGGCCGAAAATACCCAGACCGGGACCAATATTCCCCAGCATTGAGGCAGAGGTACTGAATGAGGTAATAATGTCATAACCCATAAATGAAATAACCAAAGCACCAATGCACATCACAAAAAAGTATAGTGCCATGAATACCAATAGATTATAGATTGTGCTTTGTGAGATTATTCTTTTATCGAGACGAACGGGAATGAAAGCATTTGGATGTATTAATCTTTTTAGTTCCTGACGGCTGTTTTTTGTAATAAGAAGTAACCGCACAATTTTAATTCCGCCGCTTGTGGATCCGGCTGTTCCTCCGGTAAACATCAGAATAAAAAAGATTATTATTATTATGTTTCCCCATAAGTTATGGTCCTGGGTATAGAAACCTGTAGTTGTGATTATGGAAATAACATGAAAAGCCCCATCAAGTATCGCTTTGCTGAACGGGAAACCTGATTTAAAATAAAGAATCAGGGATACCAGCACCACAAAAATAAAGCATATCAACGAGTAAAAAACAAATTCACTATTGCCAATTACCTTTTTTATATTCCCCTTCAGACCGAAATAAACCAGAGTCATATTGGTACCTGCAATAAACATGAATACCGTCATGATAATCATTATATAAGGAGTGGAAAAAGCAGCAATTCCATTATTTCGTGTAGAAAAACCTCCTGTTGACAAAGTTGAAAATGAATGGCAGACAGCATCAAAAACCGGCATTCTTCCAAGGATAAGTAATACGACTTCCGAAAGTGTTAACAAGAAATATATAGTAACAAGACGTATTGCCGCATCTTTTGTTCTGGGATGGATCTTATCAGTGGAATGCCCCGAAAACTCAATTGCTGCAAGCTGGATATTAAAAGTTTTAAAAACCGGGAAAACAGAAAGTGAGATAAATATTATTCCTATTCCGCCGAGCCATTGTGTAAGACTTCTCCAGAACAGAATCCCGTGAGGCATTGATTCAATATTAGTAAGTATAGTAGCGCCAGTAGTAGTAAAACCTGAAATCGACTCGAAAAAAGCATCACCAAATCTGCTTACTGAGCCGCTGATAATAAATGGTAAAGTTCCAAAAAGACTGAAAATAAGCCAGATACCTGTAACGATGATATATCCCTCTTTGTTTCCAAAAATCCGTTCTTCGTTGCGGAGAGGAGTAAAGACTAAAACACCTGTTACAATTGTGATGAAAGCAGAATAGCAAAAAGAAGATGCTGCATGTTCATGGTATACGAGACATACTCCTGCAGAGATCAACATGAACAAACCTTCGACAATGAGCATCAGGCTGAAAGCCCTGGCTATTATTCTGAAGTTGATCATAAATAATCAGGTAAAATATTTGGAAAGTGTCTCGTAGGCTGAGGGTAGTGTAAAAACAACCACCTTGTCATTGGCTTTTATTATAGTGTCGCCGGTTGCAATGAATGGTTCTCCATCTCTGGTCCCACCTCCAACAATAGCATCCTTGGGGAAGTCCAAACTCCTTAATGTGCCCTTCGTTATTTTTGAGTTTGCCGGAACATTAAACTCAATAACTTCAGCATCTGTTCCGGTCATGTACTTAACCTGTGTCACATTTGGATTAGTCGTATGTCTGAAAATTCTGCTTGCGGCAGATATCTTTTTATTGATGATTGTGTCGATACCGGTGTTCTCAGCAAGATTTATAAACTCCATATTCTCAACTTCAGCAATAGTCTTTTTCACACCCATTCTTTTCGCAAGAAGGCACGACAGGATATTTGTTTCTGAATTACCGGTAACTGCAACAAAAGCATCCATATGTGTTATTCCTTCCTGTTCGAGCAGGTCAACATTTCTACCATCACCATTAATAATCAGCGTATTATCGAGGATATCCGCAAGATCTTTACATTTTTCAATATTTGAATCTACAAGCTTGACTTCACATGTTTTCTGAAGATATAAGGCAACGTGTTTACCGATTCTGCTTCCACCAAGGATCATAATACTTTTAGCTTCAAAATTTTCTTTTCCCGATGTCTTCATCATTTCATCGATTCCTTCGTGTGTTGAGATAACAAAGACCATATCTCCCAGCTGAAAATGTTCATTTCCCCGCGGGATGATGGTTACGGCATTCCTTTTGATTGCAACTGCCCTGTATTTATCAGTTCTGTGACTTACAGAAATTTCCTGAAGGCTTTTGTTAAGAATTGGCGCTTTCTCATCAAGTTTCTGAACATACATTGCCAGTTTGCCCCCTGAAAATTCCATGAATTCAGATGACCCTGTCTCATGAAGCAGTCCGAGAACCTCACGTGCAGCAATCAGTTCAGGATAAATCAATGAATCAATACCTATTGACTTAAAAAATTCAAGTGTGGAAGGTTCCAGATAATCGAGATTGTCAATACGGGCTATTGTTTTAATGGCTCCAAACCTTTTAGCGAGAATAGACGAAGTTATATTGGTATCTTCGGAATGAGTTACTGCAATAAAAAGGTCAGTTTTTTTACGCAAAGCATCCTGTAAAATCTTTACTGACGTAGCAGAGCCCTCATACGTTAAAACCTCCAGAGAACTATCTATTGGCTTCAGACGTGTCCCTTCCGAATCGATAAGAATAATTTCATGATTTTCATTCGATAGCATCTTGGCAAGATGTGTCCCAACTTCGCCTGCCCCGGCAATTATTATTCTCATTAAAAAATTTTTTGAAAAAACATGACAAAATAAGAGATAAATCCCTTAATACTCAAGTTTTTTGCGACATTTATTTATGAACCTATTATAGCCGTTTGATAAACGCTCCTGATTTTCTTACATAATGTATGGAGTCGATTCCGGTAATAACAACATATTCTGGAATACAAAATCCCGAAGTCGCTTTGGATGAAATAATAATTATCTCCGGAGGATGCGTGAAAGCTATATTATTTTCAATATCCGGTCTTGAACCGGTAAGAATTACAATATCGGGTATGTATTTCTGTACTGAGCTTCTGGTAAGGATATTCGTGATCAGTATCTTTTTCGAGCCCGCCCTTATACAGTAATAATTATTCACCAGTTTGGCAGGTTTAATCCTGAGTCCAAGTGATGCACTATGTCTAATTACTTCCGGCCTTGTAATAGTGGTGTCTGAGTAGAGATTTAATATTTTACCGGTTTTAATTCCGATAGTCGAAGAACCGGGTGTATTATAAATTATTAAATCATTTGTTGTTCTTGAAGAAATTTCCCTGACTGTGCCAGCTAAAATAAAAAGGATCATTATCAGAAACGGATAAAAGACCGGGAATGGTTTTTTCTTCAGTACCACACAACTAAAAAGGAATATTATTCCGCTGAGCAGGATGCATTCAACTGTTGTCATTCCAATGTTATCAATAGTTGCATAGGGAAGGGAAGCGGCTTGAGCTGTTAATAATTCGGTTATTCCTGTTACCTGGTTTAGTAATAAAACAAGAAATTGTGAAAGAAACCTGACTGGAAAAAACAGAGGGACAAGACATCCTATGATAATCAGCAGGTTAGATATTGGAACAATAATTATATTGGTAAGAATGAAATATGTCGGGAACCTGTTAAAAAGCATTATTGTCAGAGGAAGGGTACCTGCCTGAGCAACAATTGTTACAACAGCTGATTGCCAGATTTTATCTGTGAGCCAGTTTTTAAAATGCAAAACATTATAAAAGTCTCTGTAAAAGCAGATAATATAAATAACAGCTGAATATGAAAGCAAAAATCCGGCGTCGAAAATTACTGATGGTCGCAGCAAGATAAGAACAAATGCGGATGCCAGTACCGAATTTACTCCGTTTACCGGTCTTTTCATGAGGGTACCTGCCTGAAGGAATGAAAACATCAGAGTAGCTCTGAGCACAGAAGGAGTGAGTCCCGTCACAAAGGCAAAAGCCCACAGAATAACAATTGCGACAATTATCCTGAGAATGTTTAATCTTCCTTTCAGAAAAAAAAGTAAGTTGAAAATAAACAAACTAAGTATTACCGCATGAAGACCTGAAACTGCCATAATGTGCATAACTCCGGCTTTAATGAAGTTCTGTTTCTGTTCAGGGTCAAGCATATTTTTCTGACCAAGTGTAATAGCAGCTGCCAAAGCGAGTCTTTCCCCGCTGAGTCCCCGTTCTTTGTACATATTGATTATTTTTTCCCTGATAATCAATGCTCTGTGAATCAGTTTTCTGTGGGAAGGGATAATATGTCTGATAATATCGCGATTACTGGTAAATGCATAATATCTGATACCCTGGTTTTCCATATAGAATTTGTAATCAAATTCATAAGGATTGGCTCTGTTAGAAATTTCGAGAGGTGTACATTTAATAATCAGTATATCGCCGGGCAGGAATGAAGCAACCGTGAAATCTTTCTTATTGTATAGAATTATCGATCCTCTTACAGCTACAGTTTTCTTCCCTTCGATTATCCTGTTAAGTTTTACTTTTAACATGAAAGTGTTTGCTTTTTCTTCAGGATAGTCCGACAGGGTGCCTGTAAAAATGGCCCTCTCCGGTTCAAGGGTCGATATTCTGCTTTTTTCATTTGTGTAAAGCATCAGACCACTGGTAAAAAGCGAAATTGTCAGAGTATAACCATATATCAGATTGGTCAGATATTTATTAAAGAACAGGCTGAATGAAAACCCGGAAAAAATGATAATAGAAGCAATTACCAGGAAAGTAGTATCCGGTTTGATATACAGGCCTGAAATTATTCCGATACACAACGGCAGTCCAATACGAAGAAATGGAATTTCTTTATGTAGCACAGTCCGCAGCAAATGAGACTGTATAAAATTAGGAAGAAAAGTTTAGAGTGCCTATTTTATTTTACTTGCATCCTCAAGTAGCTTATCTATATAGACCTGGGTAAAGTCATAGTAAATTATTGGAGCACTTGTCGAATCATGCAATCCGGGAACATCAGATTTTTTAGTAGGATTATCAGAGTTGGCCAAACTTTCCGGATACCCCAAATCAAAATATATTATGAAGTTTCCCTTCTCCCAATAATATATCTTATCCAATAGCCATCTTCCCTTTGGACCCGGGAGATAAACATTTGATAATTTTTTTGACAACCGATCATATTTTTCACCCTGAACAAGTAAAGTGGGTTTTCCATATTTTTCTCTAAATGATTCAAACAGTTTTTTAAGTTCAATCTGGCTGCAATTATATGAAAACACTGGTTTTTCTATTTTCGACCTGGAGCACAGAGTTAATTGAATACTGATTAATCTTTCATCAACTATATAACTACCTCTAAGATTAACTTTTGCACAAAGAGCAGGACTTATTCCTGAAAAATCATAGTATAAGTTTTTTTGTGTGGTCCCAACTACATCTGTAGTTTCAAAATAATGTAATTCATCGATGTTAAGCAAAGAATCCAATACACTTTTTACTTTTAAATAGTCCATGTCAAGATAAAACGCGGAAAAGCCAATTTTCCCGACCTGATGTTTTGAATTGTATGGTTTTGTGTTACAGGAACTCAATAAAAATATTTGCATTATAATCAGAACATAGATAAGGGAACTGTGTTTGTAATAGATTAATTTCATAATGTAAGGTTTACAGTAGGGATCAGTCGGGACTGATCCCTACATTTTTATTTTATCTTCTGTCCCGGCAGAATAGTTTTGTACTCAGCCTCAAACTTTCCTTTGCTGATCGCAGCGAGTTTGCTCTTAAAAAGCCTTCTTCTGAGAGGACTTACTTTATCTGTGAAAAGAATACCTTCGAGATGATCATATTCATGCTGGATTATCCTTGCTTTATAACCGTCGAACACTTCATCATGGTACTGCCAGTTTTCATCATAATAGCTTATCCGGATATGTGATTCGCGCATCACTTCTTCCCTTAACTTGGGGATACTTAAACATCCTTCATTCATGGGTTGCAGTTCGCCACATCTTTCAGAAATATGAGCATTGATGAACGTTTTTTTGAAGTCTGCAAGTGATGGCTCATCTTCAGCTACAGGTGTTCCGTCGATAACGAATATTCTTATTGATTTTCCAATCTGTGGAGCTGCAAGACCCATTCCTTCAGAATGATACATCGTCTCAAAAAGATCTTCAATCAATTGATTGAACGCCGGATAATCTTTAGTAATCTCTACTGCAACTTTTCTTAGTATCGTATGTCCGTATATAACAATTGGATAAGTCATTTCTATTTATAGTTTTCTGTCTTGTGAGATCTGTTGTCGAGGAAAGACTGTAGTATAATTGAAGCGCTTATTTTGTCAACCATCGATTTGTCTCTCCTCTCTTTCTTTTTTACTCCTCCGTCAATCATCGCCCTGGTGGCCATTTGCGATGTAAATCTTTCATCAACAAGATAGATATGTTTCTCAGGATAAGTTTTTTTAAGTTTCTTAATAAATGGATTTATGTGAATAACAGTTGCGCTTGGCTGGTTGTTCATCTGTACCGGATATCCGATTACAAAAGCTTCAATTTCCTCGGTTTTAAGAAATTCATTTATAAAGTTCTCAAACTCCTTCGGACTTACTGTAATAAGTGGAGAAGCAAATATCTGCAAAGGATCTGTTATAGCCAGACCGATCCTTTTTAAACCCCAATCCATACCCATTATCCTGCCCATAATTGTAAACAAGGCACAAAAGTACGAATAATATTTAAAAATATCCTTTTAAATAGGGGTCAGTCTGAAAACCAACCACCTCCCCACTTCGTGGTACTCCCCGCTTAAGCGGGGCAGGCTCTCCTTTGAAAAGGCTACCCTTTATACACATCTTTTTTATTAAGACGGCTCCGAATTGGAGCTCACCGAAGGTAATCTCCAAATCACAGAACGAAATCGATTGAATAAAACTCGAAGTTTTGAGAATCGTTTAAGGTTTATCAATGAAGAATCTCAGCTATTAGTAATGTAATTATAAATAAAGAGGCTGCCCTTTGGAGACAGCCTCTGATTATTTTCAAAAATTTATTATTCTGTTTTTGGTTCCGGTTCTGGTTCCGGTTCTGATGCTGCAAATTCCATGGCAGCCATTCTCTGATAGGATTTGTACCTCCATTTGGCATTCTCCTCGGCAGCTTTGAAAAGAATATCAGCCTCACCGGGGAAAGCCTTCATGAGCGATGTATATCGCACTTCCGACTTCAGAAAATCCTGGAACTTCGACCAGTCAGGCTCTTTTGAATCGAGTGTGAAAGGATTCTTACCTTCATTTTCGAGAAGGGGATTAAACCTGTAAAGATGCCAGTAACCAGCTTCAACAGCATGTTTTGTCTCGAGTTGAGTTTTGCCCATTCCATCTCTTAAACCGTGGTTAATACAGGGTGCGTAAGCAATAATGAGCGATGGTCCCGGGAAAGCTTCTGCTTCTTTTATGGCCTTGAAATACTGAGAGTTACTTGAGCCCATAGCAACTTGTGCAACATAAACATAACCGTAGCTCATAGCCATCATTCCAAGATCTTTCTTCCGGATTTTTTTACCTGAAGCTGCAAATTTTGCTACTGCTCCTGCCGGAGTTGATTTTGACGCCTGGCCTCCGGTGTTTGAATAAACTTCGGTATCGAGAACCAGAATATTTACATCTTCACCCGAAGCAATAACGTGATCAAGACCACCGTAGCCGATATCATATGCCCAACCGTCACCACCAAAAATCCAGTGTGATTTTTTAACCAGGTATTGCTTGAGACTCAATATCTCTTTTGCAACTTCCGATTTTTCTTTGGTGCAGGCTTCTATAACTTTTGCAGATGCTATTTTTGAAGCCTGGGCATTATTCTTTCCCTTCAGCCATTCTTCAAATATAGCTTTGGTCTCAGCACTTACAGAATCGTTTGTTAAAGCGCCTGTCATACGCAAAGCTATACGATCTCTCAGTTTAGATGCCCCGAGTGACAGACCTAGTCCATACTCGGCATTATCTTCAAATAATGAGTTTGCCCATGCAGGTCCCTGGCCATTTTTGTTATGAGTGTAGGGTGTGGAAGGAGCAGAGCCACCATATATTGAGGAACATCCTGTTGCATTTGAAACGATCATCCTGTCGCCAAAAAGCTGTGTTATTGACTTGATATAAGGTGTTTCACCACAACCTGCACATGCACCTGAGAATTCGAACAGTGGTTGAGCAAACTGACTGTTCTTAACATTTACAAATTTATCTACAATAGTATCTTTATAACCGACTTTTTCATGCATATATGTCCAGCGGGGAACTTCCTCAAGCTGTGTCTCGAGTGGTTTCATAATCAACGCCTTATTCTTTGAAGGGCATACATCAACGCAATTGCTGCAGCCTGTACAGTCAAGCACACTAACCTGCATCCTGAACTTGAACTGTTTCAGAACTCCGGGGATTCCCTGAATAGTTGTAGTTCCTTCAGGAGCGTTTGCCAGCTCTTCTTCAGTTAAAAGGAAGGGACGGATAACTGCGTGAGGACAAACATATGAGCACTGGTTACACTGAATACATTCTTTTGGCTGCCACTCCGGAACGTTGACTGCAATGCCACGTTTTTCGTACTGGGAAGTACCTGACGGAAAGGTACCGTCTTCCCTGCCGGCGAATGCGCTTACCGGAAGATCATCACCTTTCATACTGTTAATAGGTTCCATTACCTCGCGGATAAATTCCGGAATATCGCGTTTATCAACAGCTTTTGTGACTTTTAAACCTGCCCATTCTGCAGGAATTTCAACCTTTTCAACATCACTGCCTTTATCTACTGCAGCATTATTCATTTTAACAACCTCTTCGCCTTTTTTGCCGTAGCTTTTATAAATTGCCTTTTTCATTTCTGATTCGGCTTTTTCATAAGGAATCACATTTGCAACTTTAAAGAAAGCAGCCTGCATTATTGTATTCGTGCGGTTTCCGAGTCCGAGATCCTCTGCAATAAGTGTTGCATTGATAATATAAAAATTGATATGGTTTTCGGCCATATATTTCTTCATATGATCAGGAAGCCGTTTCTTTGTTTCCTCTGCATCCCATATGGAGTTGAGAAGGAAAGTTCCGTTTTTCTTCAACCCTTTAAGCATATCATACTTATCGAGGTACGACGGTACGTGACAGGCAACAAAGTCAGGAGTATTGACAAGGTAGGGTGAGCGGATCGGTTTATCACCAAAACGCAGGTGTGATGTTGTTATACCACCCGATTTTTTTGAGTCGTAAGCGAAATATGCCTGGCAATATTTATCGGTCGAATCACCGATGATTTTAATGGAGTTCTTATTTGCACCAACTGTACCGTCTGATCCCAGTCCATAAAATTTTGCTGAATATGTGCCGGGAAGGGCAACATGTATTTCAGGCAGTATTGGAAGAGATTTGAATGTAACGTCGTCGACAATACCGACAGTAAACTGATTCTTAGGTTCTTTGAGTTTCATATTCTCGAAAACTGATAAGATCATACTCGGTGTCGTATCTTTTGAGCTGAGTCCGAAACGGCCACCTACTATTACCGGTCTTTCCTGTCTGTCGTAGAACATCTCTTTTACATCAAGATAAAGAGGTTCACCGTTAGCTCCTGGTTCTTTAGTTCTTTCAAGAACAGTTATTTTCTTAACAGATTTCGGGAAAACATTGAAAAAGTAGTTTGAAGAGAAAGGACGATAAAGATGTACAGTTATCAATCCTGCTTTTTCTCCTTTAGCTGCGAGGTAGTCGATTGTTTCTTTGGTAGTTTCTGTTACTGAACCCATTGCAATTATGATGTTCTCAGCATCCGGAGCACCATAATAAGTGAATGGTTTATATTCTCTTCCTGTAAGTTTGGTTATTTCAGTCATATAAGAGTTTACGATATCCGGAATAGGTTCGTAAAATTTATTAATAGACTCTTTAGCCTGGAAGAAAATATCAGGGTTTTGTGCAGTTCCTCTTGTTACAGGATGCTCAGGATTCAAAGCATTTTCACGGAATTTTCTGAGGGCATCCAGATCAATGAATTTTTTAAGGTCGTCCATCTCGAGATATTCGATTTTCTGAACTTCGGCAGATGAACGGAAACCATCAAAGAAATGCATAAAAGGGATCCTCGATTTTATTGCGGAAAGGTGTGCTACACCTGCAAGATCCATAATCTCCTGTACACTACCGCTGGCCAGCATTGCAAAACCTGTCTGACGGGTAGCATAAATATCACTGTGATCACCAAAAATTGAAAGTGCATGGGCGGCAATTGCACGGGCACTTACATGAAAAACTCCCGGAAGAAGTTCTGCTGCAATCTTGTACATATTAGGTATCATAAGAAGCAAGCCCTGTGAGCATGTAAAAGTCGAGCATAATGCCCCGGTCTGTAAAGCGCCGTGTAAAGCTCCTGCAGCTCCGGCTTCAGATTGCATCTCAACAACTTTAACCTGTTCCCCGAAAATGTTCTTAAGTCCGTTGGCAGCCCATTCATCTATGAATTCTGCCATTGTGGAAGATGGTGTAATAGGATATATGCAAGCTACTTCGCTAAACATATATGCTACATGCGCCGCGGCCTGATTGCCATCGCATGTTATAAATTTTTTTGTTCCCATTGTGATTAATATATATGTGATTTAAAAGTGGATTTTAAAAATAAAGTGCAAAAATATAAAAATTTTGAATTTGTTATCCGCCATTCATTGAAATCAGGAACTCTTCATTCGATTTAGCCTGAAGTAACCTGTCGCGAAGAAATTCCATTGCTTCAACCGAATTCATATCAGTAAGGAAATTACGTAGGACCCATATCTTCTGAAGAATGCTTTTATTCAGTAGCAGATCTTCTCTGCGGGTGCTTGAAGCGGGTATATCAATTGACGGGAATATTCTTCTGTTTGATAGTTTACGGTCGAGCTGTAATTCCATATTACCCGTTCCTTTAAATTCCTCAAAAATGACATCATCCATTTTTGATCCTGTTTCAGTCAGAGCAGTGGCCAGAATAGTAAGTGATCCACCGTTTTCAATGTTACGCGCAGCGCCGAAAAACCTCTTTGGCTTATGAAGAGCGTTGGAGTCAACACCACCTGATAATACTTTTCCTGATGCAGGTGCTGTTGTATTGAAAGCTCTTGCAAGCCTGGTTATGGAGTCAAGAAGAATAACAACATCATGACCGCACTCAACAAGCCTTTTTGCCTTTTCAAGAACTATATTGGCCACACGGCAATGGCGTTCTGCAGGCTCATCAAAAGTTGAAGCGATAACTTCAGCTTTCACATTCCTTGCCATATCGGTAACCTCTTCAGGTCGTTCATCAATGAGTAATATCATAAGGTAAACTTCAGGATGATATTTTGCTATTGCGTTGGCAATTTCCTGAAGGAGAATTGTTTTACCGGTTTTAGGTTGAGCCACAATTAATCCACGCTGTCCTTTTCCGATAGGAGTAAACATATCTATTACTCTGACTGAAAGAGATCCTTCACCAGGTTGGCAGAGAGTAAATTTCTCATCAGGGAATAGAGGAGTGAGAAAATCAAAAGGTACTCTGTCCCTTATAAAATCAGGACTTCTTCCATTAATCTCATCGACTTTAATGAGTGGGAAATATTTTTCGCCCTCCTTAGGTGGACGTATTGATCCTTTGATTGTATCTCCTGTCTTGAGGCCAAATAGTTTTATCTGGGATTGGGATACATATATATCATCAGGTGAGTTCAGATAGTTATAGTCGGGAGATCTTAGAAATCCGTAACCATCAGGCATAATTTCAAGAACACCTGTGTTATATATTATACCTTCGAAATCATAAGGTTTTTCCTTCTTCTCTTCCTTTTGGGGTATAATATCCTGAATAACCTCTTTTACAGGCGCATCGACTATTACCTCATCGAAATAAGCTTCGGTTGCAGGTTTATTTTCTTCCTGGGGAATATCCATGTTCAGAGCCGGAATTGAATTATCTATTACAGGTTCGGAGACAGGTTCAGATGTGCTCTTCTCAAATTTAATTGCAGGTACGATGTTATATCTATCCTTCCTTTCATTCTTTTCTTCAAGTTTTTGATCAGTTCTCCATTTAGGGGCCTTTCTATTGTCGCGCAACTGTTCCGGTTTTTTAAACTGATCAGATTTTTCATCAGGGTTTTCAGGTTTTTTCACCTGTTCCTGCCAATCTCCCTGGCGGGGTTCAGGTCTCTTTACACCGTCTGGTGAAACGGACATAACAGATTCGATAGTTCTTTTAACAACAGGCTTTAGTGTCCTGGGCCTTTTTCCTCTTCTCAAACCGGAATCAGAATCCACATAATTTACCTCAGTTGAAGTTTGTATCTCCTCCTTTTCTGTATTCGAGGGAATTTTGATTTCCGTAACTTCAATTGCCTGTTGGTCAAGGATTTTGTAAATCAAATCCTGTTTTTTTAATGATTCTGCTTTTTTAATTTTAAGTTCTTTTGCAATATCCTTTAATTCAGGAAGCAGCTTCTTACTTAACTCAAGAATGTCGTACATATTTTAATGATAAATGGAATATAAGAGATCTTAATGATTTTTTTGGAATCACGGGTCAAGAAATGAAAATGAACCCGATGGATTATGCTTCAACAACTTCACATATCCTAAAACCGCTGCAATATTAAAAAAAATTGGTAATATATTTCCTAATAAATGCTATCAAATATTCAACGGACTCAATCAAATCAATTAATAATTTGATATTCAATATGTAAAATAGTTCTGCAATTTACAAAAAAAACTATTATCCAACAAAAAATATTTATCATAATATATTGTATAGTAGCTTTTTTTTACTAAAATTGTAGAACCTATTGCCTGAATTTTCTTTGAAGAACTAAAATTTGGCCTGTAAATGCGTCAGTTAAAGATAACGAAACAGGTTACCAACCGTGACACTCCATCTCTGGATAAATATCTCCAGGAGATTGGAAGGGTTGATCTTATTTCGCCTGAAGAGGAAGTTATCCTTGCCAGAAGAATAAAATCAGGTGAAACTGAAGCTTTGAGAAAACTGGTTAAAGCTAATCTCCGTTTTGTTGTTTCGGTGGCAAAACAGTATCAAAACCAGGGAATGAGCCTCCCGGATCTTATTAATGAGGGTAATCTTGGTTTAATGAAAGCTGCACAGCGTTTTGATGAAACCAGAGGATTTAAATTCATCTCTTATGCCGTATGGTGGATTCGTCAGGCAATCCTTCAGGCTCTTGCCGAACAGGCCAGGATTGTAAGGCTTCCGGTCAATAAGATTGGGTCGATAAACAGGATAAACAGAGCTTTCGCACGTCTTGAACAGGAATATGAAAGGGAACCTTCATCCCAGGAGATTGCTGAAATACTCGAGATGATTCCTGAGGAGGTGAAAGATGCTTTGAAAACAAATGGACGGACCGTCAGTATGGATGCTCCAATTAGTGCTGAGGAGGATAACAACATGTATGACGTTCTGCAGAGCGCCGATACTCCGAGTCCTGATAAAAATCTTATCAACGAATCACTTGCATATGAAATAGAAAGGGCTCTGAGTACTCTCTCACCCCGCGAATCCAAGGTTTTAAAATTATATTTCGGTTTAGGTATGAAACATCCTTATACACTTGAGGAGATAGGTGAGGAGTTGAGTCTTACACGCGAAAGGGTCAGACAAATAAAGGAAAAAGCCATTAAAAGAATTCAGTTTACAACCCGATGCAGAATACTGAAGTCGTACCTCGGATAACAATTTGTTTCTATATTTGCCCAAAATATTCTTAAATGGACCACCTCGTATCTCCATCACTTTTAGCAGCCGATTTTACCAATCTCGAAAAAGATGTCAAATTAGTAAACAGCAGTGAAGCTGACTGGCTTCATCTCGATATTATGGATGGAGTTTTTGTACCTAATATTTCATTTGGATTCCCGGTTATTGAAGCTGTAAAAAAAATTACAGCAAAACCGCTCGATGTACACCTTATGATTGTGGACCCCGATCGCTACCTTGAGAGATTCTGCGCTGCCGGTGCTGATAATCTGACAGTTCAATATGAAGCCTGCACTCATTTAAATCGTACAGTCACAGAAATACGTAACCTTGGAATGAAAGCCAGTGTGGCATTAAACCCCCATACTCCTGTTTTACTCCTAAAGAATATACTTCCTTATCTCGACATGGTTTTGATAATGACAGTTAATCCTGGTTTCGGCGCACAATCGTTTATCATTGAGAGTTATAATAAAATAACAGAGCTCCGTAAAATGATTGATGAAGGTGGTTATAATGTTTTAATTGAAGTCGATGGAGGGATCGATACAAAAAATGCGGCAAAACTTATCAATTCAGGTGTTAATGTACTGGTAGCAGGCAATTCTGTATTTAGCTCACCAGACCCGGTTAAGACTATACATCGTTTAAAAAATCTGACCTGAGAGTAAACCCTCTCTGCTCCGCCAACTGGCGGACGGCATCCCGCAATACATGGGTTCTGATTCAGCATTTAAACCCCCTCTGCCGCTTCGCGGCATCTCCCCCAAAGGGGGAGAAACTCCTCGTGTTATGGAATATTTTTTCCCCCTTTCAGGGGGAATCAAAGGGGGTACATCTCGCTGAGCAATAATCGATTATCTCCCGGATCTGTTCCGGCTTAAACCATTTTATATCCTTATCCTTTCCCCACCAGGTCAGTTGTCGTTTTGCATACCTGCGACTGTTCCTTTTTATAAGTTCTATAGCTTTTTCCTTAGATGTTTTTCCATCAAAATAGTCAAAAAATTCTCTGTAACCAACGCTGTTTAATGCATTCAGATTTCTGAATTCGGTAAGTTGTTTTACTTCATCTTCCAGACCGTTTTTTATCATATTATCGACCCTGGAATTTATTCTGCTATAGAGATCATCCCGGTTTCTCTCAAGTCCAATTTTAACAATACCGAAATCTCTTTCTCTTTTTTGTTTTTTAAGGAAAGAAGAGTAAGGTTTGCCTGAAGTTTCACAAATCTCTAAGGCCCTGATTATCCTTTTTTGATTGTTCCTGTCAACAATTGCATAATGTTCAGGATCTAAAACTCTTAAGGTTTCTCTTAACCCCTCAATTCCTTCCTCATTATATCTGAATATGTATTTTTCCCTTACGGAGGGATCCACATCGGGGATGTCGTCAATACCATCACAAACTGCATCAATATACATTCCGGAGCCACCTGACATTAAAACGATATTATTTCTTGAGAAAAGTTCCGGAAGAAGCTTTAGGACGTCTCTTTCGAACAGACTTGAACTGTAATAATCTTCAACTGAAATAAATCTGGTAAAATGATGTTTGACTTTCTTAAGTTGAGGTTCGGCCGGTAGCGCGGTCCCTATTATCATCTCACTGAAGAACTGCCTGGAGTCGGCTGAAATTATTTCACAGTTGAAATGAACAGCTATATCAATAGAAATATCAGTTTTACCGACCCCGGTCGGACCAAGCAAAACTATCAGGAAATTTTTCATTGGAATATAATCCGGAAGAAGACTATTCTTCGTCCTCGTTCAGATTTTCTATATTTTCGAAATCGGGCAGAGTTTCTTCATTATCTCCTCCTAAGAAGAGCTCATCAACCTCAGGTTCATCCTCATCTTCATCATCAGAAACAACAATATTGTTGTAAAGTTTGCGGGTAGTTCCACCGAAAACTACCTGTTTGGGAGCAATTCCCTTGGAATTTGTACAGGATGGATATTCACGTCCTTCTATCTCTTTTACCTCTCCGGTATACTCAACGAACAGAGATCTTTCATTAAAAAAATCGAATACATAGATTAATTTCTGATTTTTCCGGAAAATAATATCTTCCAGAAGGCCAACTTCCATCGTAGAAGAACCTGTCCCCATATCAAAAAGAGTAAATTCTTCCTCCTTTTCCCAATTGTCTGTTGCCATAAAAAATGAAGCCATCTGAGATTTATCAAACTCCAATTCATCCTGAATCTGGTTATGGAAATCCATCAGAGTATGTGTATCCAGAAATTCAAATTCCCTTACAAATGACTCATCTTCATCTGATAACACTACAAATTTGTAAACCATAATATGTATTAATTCGATGGGTGCAATATAATATTTTTTAGATTACAATATTCCTGCTATATTTTTTTTTAGAAGAAATTCAATTGTATCAATTCCATCGGCATAATCCCATAAATGAGGCGACTGGGCTTTGCCAAAAGGAATGTACTGTCTTCCGACTATACATTGTATTTTTTCCTTTAGGAATTCTGTCATCTGTTTTAAAGCAGTCTGAGATTCATAATACTCATAATAGAGTACTGAAACCGGGGAAGAAAACCTGCTGTCTTCTTTCAACATAAAGTGACCTGCATCGTAAAAATCTTCTTTGTTAACGAGGTAAACAGCTTTATTGAAATCGTAATTATTGGCATATTTTTGATGTTTGATAACTTCCTCAAAATTGTCCCAGTGCTTTAAAATTGATTTGAAATCATATCCGGCCGGGAAAAATAATTTTGATACATTTCTACACCCAAGTCCGAAGTATGAGAAGATATCGGTCCCCAAACGCACTATTTCTTCATCAGTTTCATCTCCTTCAATTATCGCAATACTGTTTCTGTTCTTCCGTATTATATTGGGATATTTGCCAAAATAATAATCAAAGTATCTTGAACTGTTTTCACTTCCAGTCGCAATTACGGCATTAAAGTTTGTTATGGTACCTTCAGTAAATTCAATACTGCTTTTGAATCCCGGATTAATGGAGCAGAGAATATTACTTACGTAAACTATTAGTTCATAATCTTTTGAACTGGGTTTTACTATAAGATTATTTCCGGTTATCAGTACGGAAAGGAAGTCGTGAAAACCTACAAGGGGTATGTTTCCAGCCATTATTACACCAACCCTTAACGGTTTTTTTTGTTCCTTGAGGTCTGGATACATGCCGGTCCATCTGATAAGATTTTCCTCAGTAAGTTCTTCAGCTATACTGCGTACTGCCTGCCTGACATTTTCAGGTGTGAACCAGGGGTTTTGGTTATGCTGACTGTCAATCAATGTATTTAGTAGTGAACGGTCGCGACCGTTCACTACTGAATTTAAAGAATTACGGAGGACCTCACCCAGCCTGGCAAATGATTTTATTCTTTCTTGCAGATTCATAATACTAAAATTGCAGCGCACAAATTTAAATATTTTGAATTACAATAAAATAAAAATGTAGTGACCGGTCGCGACCGGTCACTACAAACAAATAATTTTTTTAAACATTTTAGACATGTCTCAGACCTGTCTACACCTGCAAATAACCTTGGAAATTATTTTAGTGAAAATGTAATTGGAACCATATACCACACAGCAACTGGTTTTCCTCCCTGTTTACCCGGTTTGAAGGCGGGAAGCGAACTGGCAACTCTGATAGCCTCAGCATCAATTTCAGGATCAACTCCCCTGAGGACACTTACACGGTCGACATTTCCGTTAGCCGTTACGCAAAATCTCAAAATTACCTTTCCCTGTATATTATTCTTTTTTGCGGTTTCCGGATACTTAGTGTTCTGGATGATAAACGCCAGAAGAGTACTGTCACCGCCGGGGAACATTGGCATTTCTTCAACCACAACAAATGGTTCTGTTGCGGATTCATCGGTTACCTCTTCCTTTACGACCTTTATCTCATCCTTTATTGCAGGATTCCGGGGATTCTGAGGAGGTGGTGGTGGAGGCGGGGGTGGAGGCGGAGCAATTTCTGTATAGACTGTGGCAACTTTCTTCTTTGCTGCACATGAAGAAAAAGCAATCAGAACAAGTAAGATTGCCGGCAAAACCAGAAATAGTTTCAGATTTACCATGAAGCGGGGATTGTTTTTAGTTTTCATAATCGTTTTGTTATGGTTTATAAGTCGGTCGGAAAATTGATTAGAATTATAAAATCAAATATACAACGAAATAATTAGTTATGCAACTAAAAACTTAATTAATTTCAAAATTAATGATCCGGGGATGGATTTTTTCGAAAAATATTTTTAGCAGTGATGGTCGTGACTCCCACGCCTAATAATACCAAGCGGCAGGTTTTATTTCAATGTGAATGTGATCGGCACCATATACCAGACTGGAACAGGTTTACCTCCCTGGCTCCCCGGTTTGAATGTTGGAAGTGTTTTAACGACTCTGATTGCTTCTTTATCAAGCTCGGGGTCAACACCCTTAAGAACGCTTATCCTGTTTACACTTCCTGTTTCAGTCACGCAGAACCTGATAATTACTTTACCCTGAATATTATTCTCCTTGGCAATCTGAGGATAACGTGTATTTTCCATAATGTGTTTCAGAAGTGCTATATCTCCACCGGGAAAATTTGGCATTTGCTCCACAACAACGAACGGGGCAGGTCCCGAATCATCATCAGATTCTTCCTTTACAGCCTCTCTATTATCCTTTAACTCTGTTGACTGCGGAGGCGGCGGAGGTGGTGGTGGAGGAGGTGGCATCAACTCGGATTTTGATGCCGATATAGCTAAGAATACGATCGCTAATACCGGTATAACTATGAGCATCTTTATACTTGCCAGAGCTGATGTACGTTTTTTTGTCATCATAATCATCCTCTTTTTAATTAGCGACGGATTCGAAAAACTGTTTGTCAGCTTGAATGCTCTCGATTTAAAAACCTGGTTTAACAACAGACTTTGATAGTTCACCACAGGCATGCCTGAACTTATGCATTCCTGATCGGCCTGATACTCATGAATAGCCCTCAATGATCTGTTGAACAGGTAAACCACAGGGTTGAACCATTGGAATGATTTTACTAATTCAATAAAGAGGATATCGATGAAATGATTCTGTTTGAGATGGTTTTGTTCGTGCCTCACTATCTCGCCGGCTTCTTCAGGACTCAACCTCGTATTGATAAATATATATCCCATAGCAGAAAAACCGGCAGTGTTAAAACCGTGAAATCTGATTATCCGGCTTCCCTCGTTTTTATGCCGGATAATTAAAAACAGGAGATTTAGAAGGTCAATTGACAATTTGATTACAAAAACTATTACACCTATATTATAAATTGAATAGATCGATTTAAGTAAACTTGCACCTTCTGATCCGGATTTTAATGCTTTGGTCCCGTCCGGATTGGCTGTGATGAAGACTTCAGAGAGAAACTTCCCAAAAAACTGAATATTCAAAGGTTTGATTGTCTGTAAAGTGATGAGTGGGAAAAGCAGTGCTGAGGCTAATGATAGCAGGATAAAAGCCCTGTTACGTCCATACGAGGTATCCCTGCTTAACATTATCGAATATACGAAGTAAAAGGCAATCATGTAGACAGCGACTTTTACCATATATATAAATACCGTGTTCATTATTTTGTTTTTTGTTTCTTAACTTCACCCTCCATTATTTTCATAATCTCCTCCATCTCTTTAACAGAAATTCTTCTTTCTTTAGCAAAGAAGCTAACCATCTTCTCAAAAGAGTTGGAGAAGTAGTCTTTTACGAATGTGCTGAGATGTGTTTTTGAATAATCGCTTTTAGTAACAACTGGATAGTATTCGTGTGTCCTTCCATAGGCTTTGTGAGAAACAAAGCCTTTATCCTGTAAGATTCTTACAATTGTACTTACAGTATTATAGGCAGGTTTCGGTTCATCAAAATGTTCCAGTATTTCTTTGACAAATCCTTTTTTTATCTTCCATAAGACCTGCATAACTTCCTCTTCAGCTCTTGTTAATTCTCTCATATCCTGGTTTTTAGTTTTTCCTGATTTGTATAATCTCTTGCTTCAATTAAGAATGCAGTAAACAATAGTACCAAATTTACAACGAATAGATTAGTTATGCAACTAAAAGAGTAATTATTTTTATTTGAATATGAATAAACAGAGTCATCCCGAGCGCCAGCGAGGGATCTCCTTTTCAAGTATTCGGAATATTTTTTGAATTACTGTTGTCGCAAAACCTTGTGTGCAAATATGTATAGGGACTCGGAATTAGAAATCTCCGCTTTATAGCAAAATGTAAAAAAGGAAAGGGGAATTTGCAGATATTTCTAAATTATCAATTTTTACGATTCCAGTTTTCTGTAAAAGGGAAAAAAAGTGTACTTTTAGTTTTTATTTTACAAGAGAACCGGAGACACTATAGATGAAAAAAAGTATATTAAAAATAGCCATTTTCAAGGAAAATCTAAAAATTTCTTTCCGTGCAATAAAATCAAACAAGGTTAGGGCTATCCTTACAATATGTATTATAGCTATTGGGATTATGGCACTGGTGGGGATTCTTACAGCGATTGATTCGATAAAATCGTCTCTTACAAATCAGTTTACAATGATGGGAGCCAACTCATTCACAATTACTTCCCGTGGAATGAATATTCAGGTTGGCAACGATAGAAGCAGGACAAAAAATTTCTCAAGAATATCTTTCAGGGAGGCAGAAGAGTTTAAAAACCGGTTTAAAGAAGCAGCTTTTGTATCAATTTCTTTTAATGCATCAGGTTTATCAACTGTTAAATACGGGTCGGAGAAAACCAATCCCAATGTAAGCCTTATGGGGGTGGATGAAAACCAGCTTACAGTTGCGGGCTATGAGATTGGAACAGGGAGAAATTTCAGCTCTGATGAAATACAAATGACACGTCATTATGTTATTATAGGATCGGATATTGTTAAGGATCTTTTTGCCACGGGTGTTGACCCTTTAGGAAAAGAGATCACTGTTGCCGGAATGAAGTTAATGATTATGGGAGTTCTGAAAGCAAAGGGTTCAGGTTTCGGTAATCCCGACCGGGTTTGTTTTATGCCTATTACAACTGCCCGGCAGTACTTTTCTCGTCCCAACATGTCATTCAATATTACAATCATGCCAATAAATGCTGTAAATCTGGACGTTATGACAGGGGAAGCGGAAGCTGTTTTCAGGATTGTACGCAATCTTAATCCTAAAGATGAATCGGATTTCAATATTTCAAAAAGCGACAATATTGTCAATATGCTTCTTAAGAACATAAGATATGTAACACTTGCTGCTACAATTATTGGCATCGTTACATTATTCGGAGCTGCAGTAGGTCTGATGAATATTATGCTTGTCTCAGTTACTGAACGGACACGTGAAATAGGTGTAAGGAAAGCTATCGGAGCCAAAACACAGACTATTAAATATCAGTTTCTTTTTGAATCGATAATGATTGGACAGTTGGGTGGTATTTTTGGGATTATTCTTGGTATACTAATCGGAAATGCAGTTTCATCAATGTTGAAGTCAAGTTTTGTTATTCCCTGGGTTTGGGTATTTACCGGAATTGTTGTCTGTTTTATTGTGGGTGTTGTTTCCGGATATGCGCCGGCAGTAAAAGCTGCTAATATTGATCCTATTGAGGCTTTAAGGTACGAATAAATAGTCAGATTATGGAAAAATTTGTAATTCAGGAAGAGTTAAAAAACTGTCCGGGAATAGCGTATTATCCCGGTACCAATAAACTTGAACTGGTCGGACGATCCATCCCTGAAAATCCCGAGCTTATCTTCCGTCGTCTGGAAGACTGGCTTACATTGCATTTTGAGAAGAATAACGGGCTCGATGTCAACATTCAGCTTGAATATATAAACAGCGGATCTTCGAAGTATCTGTATGAAATCCTTAAGAGGTTAACGGGCTATGGAAGGTCAGGTAAGCTGGTTAAGATGTACTGGCTTTATGAAGAGGATGATGAAGGGATGCTGGAGCTTGGTGAACATTACCGCGATACGGCAGGTATACCGCTGGAAATAAATATGATAGTATAAAATCAGAAGGGACGTTGCATGCAACGTCCCTATTATTATTTTACAGTGCTCATATGAGCAATGAGGTCCAGAAGTTTGCAGGAGTATCCCCACTCATTATCGTACCAGGCTACAATCTTAACAAAGTTATCGTTAAGCGAAATACCTGCTCCGGCATCAAAGATAGATGTGCGTGAATCACCGATAAAGTCGCTTGAGACTACAGCATCTTCGGTATATCCGAGAATTCCTTTAAGCGGACCATCAGCAGCAGCTTTCATAGCTTTTTTAATAGCGTCGTAGCTGGCTGGTTTCTCCAGACGGCATGTCAGGTCAACAACTGAAACATTCAGAGTCGGAACTCTGAAAGACATACCGGTAAGCTTTCCCTTCAGTTCGGGGATTACTTTGGTTACGGCTTTTGCGGCACCTGTTGATGAAGGAATAATGTTACCTGAAGCGGCACGACCACCTCTCCAGTCTTTCTTCGACGGACCATCGACTGTTTTCTGTGTTGCTGTGGTTGAATGAACGGTTGTCATGAGACCTTCAACAATGCCGAAATTGTCATGCAGTACTTTTGTAACAGGAGCGAGACAGTTCGTTGTGCAGGATGCATTTGATACAAATTGCATATCTGACTTGAACTTATCATGGTTAACACCCATTACAAACATGGGGGTATCATCTTTTGAGGGAGCTGACATCACAACATACTTTGCACCTGCTGTGATATGACCCATTGCGCTTTCTTTTGTAAGAAAGAGACCGGTGGATTCAATTACATACTCAGCGCCAACCTCATTCCATTTCAGGGTTGAAGGATCTTTCTCGGCTGTTATGCGGATACCCAGTCCGTTTACAACAAGTTTTCCGTCATTAACTTCTACTTTACCATCGAACCTGCCGTGAACGGTGTCGTATTTAAGCATATACGCAATATATTCCACTTCGAGGAGGTCGTTGATCCCGACTATTTCTATATCATTCCTCTTCATGGCAGCCCTGAAGGCCAGTCGGCCGATCCTGCCAAAACCATTGATACCTACTTTAATTTTAGACATTTCTATATCATTAAATAGTTAATAAATTTGATTCACAAAAATAGCATTTTCATTGGAAATGTCAAGAGCTAAAACAGATCATTTGTTCTTTTTTCTCCTGAAGATATTTGAAAGTTTATTAGATTCCGGATCAAGAGGGTCTAATATAATTCCGAACCTGTAACTTACAAACAGCGAAAAAAATATTGATTTATTGTCAGAAATGGCCATTATCGGAATCTTCCTGGGAAATGCATTTACCTGGGCTCCAAGCTCTATTGCGTGAATAATCTTATCCTCTTTACTATATTCGAAATTGAATCCTGCTTTGGCATATAACCCGGGCATTATTTTGGTTTCGTTAAGACCTTTTGTAAAAGAGGCTTTACCGAAAATATCCTGTGGTATTGCCATCGAAGCATTAAATCTCTCCTCTTTTACTTCATAATCAAGAGCTGAGATAGGGTATAAGACTTTGTAATAGATAGGTTTATAAATTGCAAAAACAGGTCCTGCCGAGTAGAAATACCTGACAGCAATTCCACCCAGATCAGCCTTTTTGAAAAGTTCATGCTGATGCCCGATACCTGCCCTTAGGAAAAAAGTTGAATTGAGTTTACCATATATGTAAGAACCACCCTGGCTCCATTGACTTGGTTGCTTATATTCCTTAGCGTTTTTCAGGGTTCCTGCATCAAACTCAATCAGAGTTTTATTCCGGTAATCAATCCTTTTGGCTTCGCGATAGCTGACTCCTATTCCATCGCTATTAAGAAGGATGCCAAATGATCTCTCATTACGAAAAAATACCTTTTGCTGCTTGTCTAATTCACCCTGTGCGCACAACGTTATTGTACCAAATAAAACTATTACCGCTAGTATAAGCAGCTTCTTCATTTTTTTGCTAACTTATAAAATTGGATGGTTCAAAAAAGCAATCCGGCAAATCAGACATGCTTGCCTGTCTGCTCAGTGTTAGATCTGGCGTGACCCTTGGAATAAGCAGGACAATCCTTTTTATTACATGAACTTAAGACAAGGGCAGAAACAAATGCAACAAGAAATATAACGGCAATTTTTTTCATATTGAATCATTAATAATTAGGTACAAAAATAAACTTTTCATTCTAAATACAATCTTTGTGCCAAAAATAATGTTTTCTGGAACCAGATGAACCAACTTTGGATCACTTTTTGACCAAGAGATCAATTTCATAGGATGGAAGTCCGAAGTCCGAAGTCCGAAGCTTGCTTAACTGAGGTCTTCTACCTTCAGACACCCACTTCCGACTTCCGTCTTCCGGCTTATAATTTATTATATGCTCAACAATTTTTGTTTAAAATTGTTTCTCTACGCAAGGATCGAAACATAAATGTATGAAAATAAAATCAGTTATATTATTATTACTAATCTATTTTGCATGTATGAGCGAAGAATCTTATTCACAGGAAAAGTTGCAATTCAATGATCTCACAAAAGCTGAATCATATGTTATTAATAATAAGGGTACCGAATCTCCATTTGTCGGGAAGTTTACAAATTTTAAGGGGAAAGGCACTTACGTCTGCAAAAAGTGTGGAGCAGCCCTTTATTATTCGTCCGATAAATTTGAATCTGACTGCGGGTGGCCCAGCTTTGACAATGAAATAAAAGGTGCCGTTATCAGGATCCCCGATCCTGACGGTATGAGAACTGAAATCGAATGTGCAAACTGCGGAGCTCATCTGGGACATGTGTTTACCGGTGAGCACTTAACTGCTAAAGATGTTCGTCATTGTGTAAATTCCATCTCACTTGAATTTGTGCCGGCTCAACTTGATGCAGGTAGATATGGTACTGCGATTTTTGCAGGCGGATGTTTTTGGGGAGTTGATTATTTCATGAAAAAAGCCCCTGGTGTAATTTCAGTTACATCGGGGTACACCGGAGGAACAGTAAAAAATCCGACTTATCAGGAGGTTTGTACCGGAAATACGGGACATTCAGAGGCGGTTAAAATAGTATATGATCCACAAAAAACTACTTACGATAAACTATTAAAGCTTTTCCTTGAGATACACGACCCGACTCAGGTCGGGGGTCAGGGTCCCGACATCGGCGATCAGTACCGGTCAGAAATATTTTATCTGAATGAGGATCAGAAAATGATTGCAGAAAATGACTTGAATATCCTGAGATCCAAAGGTTTCAAGATTGCCACAAAAGTTACGAAAGCCTCAGAATTCTATCAGGCTGAAACTTATCACCAGGATTATTATTTCAAAAATGGCAAGACACCTTATTGCCACATCTTTACCAAAAGATTCTGATATTTATTTTAACCACAAAGAACACAAAGGCATAACATCGAAATAAATCCCTTTGTGACCTTTGTGAAAACCCTTAGTGAACTTTGTGGTTAATGGATTTAACAGTATTTAGTGATTGATTTTGTTATTTTTAAGACATTTTAACATATAAAAATATCTTCATTTTTACCGGGAAGTCGGACAAACGATTAACTTTATCAAGTTAAAAGAATTTCTTCCGGGAAAATGAAATTAAATACTTATCGAAATCAGACTTTTGTCAGACGAAGGACAAAAGCAGGCTTTATTATTATTGGTTTTATAATAGCTCTGATATTTCTGAAATCGGTTAAAGCTGTAATATCTTACACATCTTCCGATAAATATTGTGTCTCATGCCATATTCACCCCCTTGCGGATCAGAGCTGGAAGCTTTCAACTCATCATAATAATCAATCAGGAAATATTATACATTGTGTCGGTTGTCATCTTCCTCCGGAAGGTCATGGATATCTTTTTGCAAAAGCGAAACACGGATTTAAGGATGTATACGGATATTTCTTTAAGGACAGCGCCAGGATAAACTGGCAGGGGAAAAAACTGCTGGAGAACGCAAAGGGATTTGTCTATGAAAAATCATGCCTAGAATGTCATCAAAATCTTTTTCCTGCAAAATTATCTGTCGATGGAGGGAATGCTCACCTTTTTTATACAACCAGTAAAGAACCATTGGCATGTATAAACTGTCACCTTAATGTTGGACATTTCGACAAATATGCACTTCATGCTCATAATACCAGTTTTGGTATTGTTCTTACAGCGAATCAGTCTAATTACACAGAACCTGCCAGGGTTGAAAAATTTGAAAACTTCAATGAAAAGATACCCGGGACCAGTGTTTCATTTGATATGATAGCAATACCGGGTGGGAAATTTTTAATGGGCAGCCCTGATAACGAACCCTTACGTAAACCAGACGAGGGTCCCTTGCGGAAAGTGGCTATCTCAAAATTCTGGATTGCAAAAACAGAAGTGACATGGGATGAATATCTGGCCTTTTTCAGAGCAACAGGTTCCCAGGGAAGAACAGAAGGGCAGGTTATCGCAAAAAAGAATGTCGATGCTATCAGTGGAGCTACTCCTCCATGGGGTGCTCCGGATCAGGGTTGGGGAAAGGGATCCAGACCTGCAATTACTATGTCGTGGCATGCTGCAAATGTATATTGTCAATGGTTATCTAAGGTCACAGGTAAAAAGTACAGGTTGCCCACTGAAGCTGAATGGGAATATGCATGCAGGGGAGGAACCGAAACCCCTTACTTTTTTGAGGGCAATCCGAAAGATTACACATCTTCCGGGTTGTTAAAGAAAATTTTTGGTCGCGATACTGCAGGTATATCCTCGAGGATAGTCTATAAAGAAAACAGTTTTTCAAAGACTAAAGAACCTCAGTCTGTAAAAGAAAATCCTTTTGGATTGAAGAACATGTCAGGTAATGTTGCTGAATTTTGTTCTGATTACTATTCTCCCGATACTTACAAGGCAGATTCAATACTGGTGATTAATCCAACGGGACCTGCAAGCGGCCGGGAACATGTTATCAGGGGAGGTTCATTTAAGAGTGATGCCAGAGATGTAAGGAGTGCATCCCGCGATTTCACAAAAACTAAAGCTTGGCTGGTAACAGATCCCCAGATGCCTAAAAGTATCTGGTGGTATTCCGATTGTATCGATGTAGGATTCAGGGTTGTATGTGAATCTGACAGCTCACCGGCAATCTAAAAAGAGTATTATAAAAGAAAATATATGCAGAATATTGACAGAAGAAAATTCATTGGGAAAACAGCTCTTGCAGGTATTGGATTAGCCGGGGCCGGAGCTTTGATAAATGCATGCAGAAGAAAACCCGTCGCTGAAACTCCGGGTCTTCCTCCGATTCTGAACAGTGCACCGAAAGGTAAGAAGCTCAGAGCCGGACTCGTTGGTGCCGGAGCAAGGGGTACCGGTGCTGCAATTAATTTTATAAGTTCAGGTCCTGATCTGGAGATCATTGCCCTGGCAGATGTATTCCAGGATAAGATTGATGCATGCCGCGAAAGATTTGCCTCCTTCAAACTTCCGATTCTGGCTGAAAACTGTTTTGTTGGTTTTGATGCCTATAAAAAGCTGATGGCTCTTCCCGATGTTGATGTTGTGATTCTGGCTACCCCGCCTCAGTTCCGTCCAGAACACTTTCTCGAGGCTGTGCTGAATAACAAACATGCATTTCTGGAAAAACCTGTTGCAGTAGATCCTGTTGGTATACGGTCAGTAATTACCTCGGCAAAGAAAGCTGCCGCCATAGGATTATGTGTTGTAACAGGTACCCAGCGTCGTCATCAGGAAGATTATATAGAAACCTATAAACAGGTTGCTGGCGGTGCTATTGGGACAATCACTTCTGCCAAAGCATTCTGGAATCAGGACCATGTATGGTTCCGTGTGCGTGAAAAAGGATGGAATGATATGGAGTATATGATCCGTAACTGGAACAATTTTTGCTGGTTATGCGGTGATCATATTCTTGACACTCATGTACACAATATCGATGTAATAAACTGGTTCATGGGTAAACATCCTGAAAAAGCAATCGGTTATGGTGGCCGTCACCGGAGAGTAACAGGCGATCAGTATGACTTCTTCAGTATAGATTTTGACTATGGTAATGGTGTCAGCTCACATAGTATGTGTCGTCAGATCGATAGCTGCGCAAACGGGACCGGAGAACTTATTATGGGAACCGAAGGCTATACCAATTGTAATAACACGATATGGGACCTCAAAGGAAATGTAAAATGGCAATTTAATTATCCGAAGGATGAAAACGGGAATGCTATGAATGCAGTTAAAATCTCTCCTTATGTACAGGAACATATGCATCTTGTTCATGCGATACGTACAGGCAATTACGTGAATGAAGCAGAACAGACTGCTATCTCAACCTTAACAGCTATTATGGGAAGGACTGCTGCCTATACCGGTGGTCTGATTACCTGGGAGGATATATTCAAATCAGACATGAACCTGGGTCCGGCAAAAATTGAGTTTGGTCCCGTTAATATGATATTCGAAACACCTGTCCCGGGTACACCTGTGGTAATTTAGTACATTAGTCAGTATTTTCTGGTATAATTTTAAATAATTCATTATGGCAAATAAATCATCTAGAAGAGATTTCGTCAAACGATCGGCAGCACTTGTGGCAGGAGCTATTGTGATTCCTCAGATAATCCCTTCATCAGCCTTTGGGATGGGAAAAAGAATTGCTCCAAGCGATCGCATCGTAATTGGTGCTATAGGTACAGGGTCGCAGGGTATGAGCAATATGGGAGACTTTCTGAATCTGAAAGATGCTGTGCAATTTGTTTCAGTCTGCGATGTGGATACTCGCCGTTTGGCAAAAGCCAAAGAAACTGTTGATCTCGCAAATAAAAACAAAGATTGCCGGACATATAGTGATTACCGGGAATTCCTTGATAAGGAAAAACTCGACGCGGTATCCATAGCTCTTCCCGATCATTGGCATGGGATAATATATTCAGCTGCAGCTGATAAGAGAATAAATATTTATGGAGAGAAGCCAATTTGTCGTACTATAAAAGATGGTCAGGTTATTGTAAACGCCGTAAAAAAGAACAATATTATCTGGCAGACAGGCAGTTGGCAGCGTTCTGTTGCCAATTTTCACCGTGGAGCAGAACTTGCCATTAATGGAAGAGTAGGAAAGATTAAGTATATTGAAGTAGGTCTTCCTGACGGGAATAAAGGGATAGGAACACCTCCTGTTATGCAGGTTCCGGCTGAACTGAACTGGGAAATGTGGCTTGGACCGGCTTTAAAAGTACCGTACCGGGGAGTATCTCATTGGGACTGGCGCTGGATACTCGATTATTCCGGCGGCCAGCTGACCGACTGGGCCGGACACCATATTGACATTGCCAACTGGGGAGCCGGTCTTGAACATACTGGTCCGGTAGAGATTTCCGGATCTGGTGTTTATCCGGTTGAGGGAATTTTTAATGTACCTGTGGAATATGATTTTCTTTGCAGGTATGCCAATGGGATCGAGATGCGGGTAGCGAACGCATCAAGGCTTCCTCTTGGAATGGGAACTACATGGCATGGCGATCTCGGATGGGTTCATGTTGACAGGGGAGACAAAATATCTGCTTCTGATCCGAAAATTCTTGATGAGGTATTGGGTGAGAATGAAATTCAATTGTATAAGAGCGAGAACCACTGGCAAAATTTCATTGATTGTGTCCGTTCAGGAAAACCGCCCATAGCTCCTGTTGAGGTCGCTTACAGGGCAATATCTGTTGCCTTGCTGGGTGAAATTGCAATGACAACCGGCCAGACAATTAAATGGGATCCGGCTAAGGAAGAGATAATTGACAATCCGATGGCCAGCCGTCTGCTTAGCCGTCCTTATCGTCAACCATGGACATTACCAACAGTATAATCAGAATTAGTTATGAAAAAGCAATATTTATTTCTAATAGTAGCAAGCTTATTAACCTTATTTTCAAGCTGTAAGGATAAGGTTGGCTTTAAAACATTAATTATTACAGGTCAGAATAATCATAACTGGAAGGCGAGCTCTCCTGTTCTTAAACAAATTCTTGACGAAACAGGTTTGTTTTCATCGGAGATAGTAACAACCCCTGAAAAAGATGGTGATATGCAAACTTTCGCTCCTGATTTTTCAAAATATAAACTTGTTGTTCTTGACTATAATGGTGATTCCTGGTCAGAAAAAACAAACACGGCATTCGTTGATTATGTAAAGAACGGAGGCGGGGTTGTTATCTACCATGCTGCTGATAATTCTTTTCCGGCATGGAAGGAGTATAACGAAATGACCGGACTGGGTGGTTGGGGTAACAGGAACCAGAAAGATGGTACATATGTTTATTATAAAAATAATCAGCTTGTAACCGATACTGCTGCCGGTATAGGAGGTTCTCATGGTAAAAGAAGAGAGTTTTTAGTCAGGACAAGAATTACTGATCACCCTATCACCAAAGGGCTGCCTGCAAAATGGTTTCATGGTAATGATGAATTATACAGTCAGCTTCGCGGGCCCGCTAAAAATATGCAGATCCTTGCAACTGCTTTCGCAGACAGTGCAGCAGGGGGTGGTACAATGAGGGATGAACCTATACTAATGACGATCACTTATGGTAAAGGACGTGTATTCCATACAACTATGGGTCACGCTGATGAAGGTGGTGGCCCGGCTATGAAATGTGTTGGATTTATTACAACTTTGCAGAGAGGTGCCGAATGGGCCGTTACAGGTAGTGTAACCCAGAAAGTACCCTGGGATTTTCCAAGTGCTGCAGGGGTTGTGCTTCGCCCCAACTATAAGGAACTGACTCTGGACGAAGCTATAGCGAATATCGGCGGATATGATATTGCAAAAAGCACAAAAAATATAAGTTATCTGCAGAATAGTATCCGTAATCTGGCAGGTGATGAGAAGGGTCTGTTGAAACTTGAGAAGATGATGGTAAAAGTTCTTGCCGGAAAAGAAACAACTGTTGAGGCAAAAAAGCTTTTGCTCCGCGAACTAAGCTGGATGGGATCAGATTATTCCGTTCCTGCTATTAAAAATCTTGTTTCAAATACTGAATTAAAGGATGAAGCTGAATTTGCACTTTCAAGATTGCAGAAATAGTAACTTCTTCAATCGGGGCGGTTTAAAAGTCCTTTGTGAACCTTCGTGAAAACCTTTGTGCACCTTTGTGGTAAAAAAAAATAACCACTAAGGAACACAAAGGGAGACACAAAGTAACGCAAAGGAATAATTTGAAAATTAGAGTTTTTTTATACACCCAAATTTAAAGTGAAGTAAAAAAGATAATTATGCTTTCAGTGGTAATACCCATATTTAATGAAGAGAAACTGGTTGATGAACTTGTCAAAAGGACTATTTCATCAATAGAATCTTTTACTTCCGAGTACGAGGTGATCTTCGTTGATGACGGTAGCACTGATCAGAGTCTTGATAAAATTCTTTCATGGCAGAAAAAAATCAGAAATATTAAAATTCTTTCATTGTCAAAGAATTTTGGTCATCAGGCAGCATATACCGCTGGACTGGAACATGCTAAAGGTGAGTTTGTTGCAATGATGGACGGAGATCTGCAGGATCCGCCGGAGTTACTTTCAGAGATGTACAGAAAGATAAATGATGAAGGTTATGATCTTGTAAGTGGGAAAAGGATCGGCAGGAAGGGTAATAACAGCCGGGATCTTTACTCAGTCTTGTTTCATCTTTTATTCAGGCATATTGGTGAGATAAAGGATATGGAGAATACCGGGAACTACTCAATGATGAAAAGGGATGTTGTTGATGCTTTACTTTCTATGAAAGAAAAAGTAAGATATCTGCCAGGTCTCAGAAGTTTTATAGGATTCAGGCAGGGATATGTGGAATTTGTGAGAGACTTCCGCTTCAAAGGTAATCCTAAGATGAGCATTCGCAAATTGTTTGTCCTTGCAGCCGATGCTATTTTTTCATTTTCAAGGTTCCCGATCCGGTTTTGCCTGATAGTAGGGTCGATCGGAGCCTTCGTTTTTATGGGTGCCGGATTGTACGTTTTAATTGCCAAGTTTTACGGTTTTGCAATAATCGGTTGGTCATCGACTCTTCTGAGCATCTATTTCCTTGGTTCCATTCAACTGGTTTTTTTGGGTATTCTTGGAGAATATGTCTATAGAAACTATAAAGAATCACAGAACCGTCCACTCTATTTTGTAAAGAAGTTCTATGATGACGTTCCGGAGAAATGATGAAAGAGTCAAACTTCAAATACATTTTTTACTTATCCTCTGTTTTTCTTCTGATTCTTATGCTGATTTTAAGCAGAAACGCAGGTATTACATGCGATGAAGTTCTGCATTATAATCATTCTCTTTCAGTTTATGAATATTTTGCAACCCATGGCCAGGACCAGTCAGCTCTTAATACTCCTGTTACAAATCTGAAATACTATGGCCAGAGTCCCGACAATCTGGTAACAATACTTATTAAATGGTTTAAGATTGAGAATGTTTACAGCTTCCGACACCTGATGAGTTCCATCGCAGGGTGGCTGGTGATTTTTATAACAGCACTTTTTGCCATATGGCTGCTTGATTATAAAGCAGGCATCTTTGTCCTTTTCCTGTTTGCTGTTTCGCCGACTTTTATCGGTCACACTCAGAATAACCTGAAAGATATTCCTTTTGCCCTGGCTTATATTGCAGGTACTTTTTTCATAGTTAAATATCTGATGTCGGGCAGAAAAAACTCTTTAACTGATATAATATTTCTTACCGCCGGTATAGCATTTTCAATCAGTATAAGGGCTGGAGGATTGCTATTGATCTGTTATCTGTTTTTTTTCTTTTTCATTTTCTATATTTATAAATATCTGAGAGAAACTTCAATTGATTTTATTGAAGTCAGGAAAAAGTTCATTTGGATCTGCGGTATAATAATTATTTCCTGGTTCTTAAGCATCTTATTGTGGCCATTTGCTCTTCATGATCCTGTTAAGAATGTCATCGAATCGTATCATATTATGGCTCATTTCCCCAGCACTTTCCGTCAGATATTTGAAGGCAAAGTTGAATGGTCTGATTTAATGCCATGGTACTATATCCCTAAATCCATGTTGATCACTATTCCAATTATAGTTCTGACCGGTTTGGTGCTGTTCATTATTTTTTTAAGATCTATAATCAATCGTGAAAAAGCAATACTTTATGATTTTGTATTCTTTTCTGTTTTATTTCCACTGTTTTTTGTAGTCTATCAGAAATCAAATGTATATTCTTCATGGAGACAATTTCTATTTATTTATCCGGGAATAGTATTACTGGCCTCAACCGGATATTGCCACTTTGCTGAGTATCTGAAAAGACGATATCTGAAATGGGGACTGGTGGTGCTTATAACTGTGCTTTCAGTTCATCCTCTGAAATATATGTTCAACAATCCTCAGTTTTATTATTTGTATTATAATCAGCTTGTCGGTGGGCTTAGAGGAGCTTATTCCAATTATGAAACAGACTATTATTATGTCAGTCAGACTGCTGCTTCAAAATGGCTTCTTGACTATCTCAAAAAAAAGAATTTCACAGGTAAAATAAAGGTTAAGGCAACATACGCCGTAGACTGGCAGTTTCGGGAGCATCCGGAAATCTCAACATCATATTTCAGGTATGAAGAGAGAAGCCAGTCCGATTGGGACTATGCTATTGTTGCTAACAGGTATATTTCTCCTTTCCAGTTAAGATCTAAAATCTGGCCCCCTGATAACTCAATACATATTATATATTCTGACAAGGTTCCTGTTTGTGCCGTAATCGAAAGGAAATCCAAAGATGATTATGCCGGTTATGTTGCTCTTAATGAGGGCAGGAGCAAGGAAGCAATCGGTTACTTTGAAAAGGCTTTAAACATTGATGATAGTGATGAAATGATTTTTTATAATTTTGCAGCAGCTTTGTATAACGATGGACAGTACCTGAAGGCTGATTCACTTTTAAAAAGAGGATTACAGCTAAATCCTGATTTCGAGCCCATCCTGATGTATCTTGGAAATATCGCCAAAACACAAAACAGAACGGATGAGGCAATAAAGTACTATGAAAAAGTTATTAAAGTTAACAGGAAGTACTTTGAAGCATATGTCGGACTGTCTGAATTATTGATAGAAAAGGATATTTTGAGGGCTCGTGCTTTACTAAAAACATGCCTTACTATGAGTCCAGGGTATAGACCTGCAATAGTTGCACTGGCCGATACTTACAGGATAACAAACCCTGATGTTGCTAAGAAGTATGATGAACTGGCAAATACAATTAAGTAAAACTAAAAAATCCTTTGTGAACCTTGGTGATTACCTTTGAGTTCCTTAGTGGTAAAGATGTTTTTTTTGAACCACAAAGGGCACAAAGTACACACAAAGTAACACAAAGCAAAAAATGAAAAAAATTCAGAATGGAATATTAATCAATTAATTTATAAATAGTTAAATGATGAAAAAGTCAATTTTAGTCTTCTCGATGACATTACTACTTTTACCTGGGGGTTTGAATATTGCGGTGGCACAGAATCAGCCAAAACCAAAAAAGGATACAGTTAATATGGATACCGATGCAAAACCAACTTTTTATTACCCGGTTGAGGATGATAAGAGCAAAGCAAAAGGTAAGGGTTCTGCTGCAACAATAGCAATTATTGCAGGTGCAGTAGTTGTAGCGGGTGCCGCAGGATTTTTCCTCCTTAAAAAGAAAAAATAGCTGACATCAGTCCTTCCGGAAACGAGGGATAATGAAATTTATCAGACCTTAACCCATGTGTTCCCTTCTTTATTGGATTTAACGACCGAATGTATGAATTTCATTCCTCTTACGCCATCATGAACAGTTGGGAATTCCCCGGGAGTAAATTTTTCACCTCTTATGGATTTTGCAGTACCTTTATAAATATTGGCCAAAGCTTCATAGATTCCCTCAGGATGACCCGATGGCATTGTATGACTGCTTTCTGCAAGCTGATCGTTGAATCCGTGAGCAGGTTTAAATATTTTTGTTGGTTCCGAATCGCTTAACATATATAGATAATTCGGATTTTCCTGAGCCCACTTGAGGCTGGCTTTTGAACCATAAACTGCTATTGTGAGGTTATTCTCTTCTCCACCGCAAACCTGGCTGGCTCTGATAACTCCTTTCAGGTTTTTACTGAAACGCAATAGAACGGTTCCATCAAGATCTAGCTGGATATCCTCTTTAACAGGATTAAGATCAGAGAGTACCTCTTTTACCTCAATGCCTGTTGTATATTCAATAAGGTTAAATGCATGTACACCGATATCACCCATGCAACTGCTGGCCCCTGCATGTTTGGGGTCAAGTCTCCATACACCTGTTATCCTGCTGCCGGTTCCATGAATTATTGAATTGATCCAGCCCTGATAGTATTGAGCGTCAATACGTTGAATTGTGCCAAGGAGACCTTTTGAAATAAGATCCCTCATCTGCCTGATCATTGGATATCCTGTATAGGTGTGTGTCAAGGCAAAAGTCAGTTTTTTTTCTGAAACCAGTTTCTCAAGTTCTTCCGCTTCCATTACAGTCATTGTCATAGGTTTTTCGCAAACCACATGAAATCCGGCACTCAGAAGGCTTTTTGCAAAATGATAATGAAGTGCATTAGGTGTGACTATCGACACAACCTCCATGCGTTTATCTGAAGACAAGGCTGTCTCTTTTTTAATAAGTTCTTCCACACTTTTATAGCAACGATCAGGAGCTATGCCCTCATTATTTGCGAATAGTTTGCTTTTTTCGTAATCGGCATCAAACACCCCGCCTGATAATTCGAAATCGTTGCAGATCCTCGAAGCGCGACGGTGTGCGTCTCCAATGAAGGCACCAATCCCACCGCCTATCATTCCCATTCTTATCTTCTTCATAATTAACGCTTTTATCTTTTAACTTTTGTCTTTTGTCTTCAATTAAACATGTTTCCTTTTCCACATATGCAGAAATATAAAAGCTATGATCAATACAGCCGGAACAAAAGCAACAAATCTTAATGTATGTTCACCACCGGTAAGTGAAGCTGCAGCCCATATGGCAGCTTCCTTTGTTCCTTCGAGGGCTGACTTTAATACTTCAACCGTCTGTCCTGAGGGTACCGCAGCAATAGTCTGTGCATCAAATATAGCTCCAAGAACAGGTTGAGCAATTGCTCCGCCGAGGAATCCGATACCGCCCATAATAGCAAGACCTAAAGCACCGCTTTGTGGTATATTCTCGGATACAAATCCAAGCATGGATGGCCAGAAAAATGCAACACCCAGAGCAAAAATTCCTGCAGATGCAAAAACCATTACTCCGCTTGTATAACCCATCAGAATACATCCTATAAAAGCAAGAATAGAGGAAGTAAGTAAAACAACTGTCGATTTAAGATTATGTATCAATGTACCTCCAAACTGACGGGCGAGAGCCATTATTCCTGATATCCAGACAAGAAGAAGAATAGGATTATGAGAAACATTGGAAAGCAATGCAGCAATCCACTGGTTTGTTCCAAGCTCAGTTCCGGCGGTTAAGATCATACAGGAAGCCATAAAAATGAATAGAGGGCTGACACAAGCTTTCAGCATGTCTTTATAGGTAAATCCTGAAACAACCCGCTCTGTTTGCGGAAACTCCTTATTAAGAAACATATAGCCGTAGACAAATGTAGGAAGCAGCATGATGCCCATTGCATAACGCCAGTCAGTGAGACCAATATTATTGAACAGGTACACTGCCAGACCTCCGATTACAATACCTGTTGGGAACCATGCATGAAAACGGTTTAGACGACGTGTTTTCTGATCAGTATACATACTTGTTATCAGTGGATTACAAGCAGCTTCAACACTGCCATTGGCTATCCCGATCAACAATGTGGAAATGAATAACGACCAGAAACCTGTTGCAATAATAGTAAGGATTATTCCCGCAACATGGCAGAAGAATGCAACAGAAATAATCCTTCCGATACCAATTACATCAACCAGTGGTCCGCCAAAGACCATCGCCAGTGTAAAGCCCCAGAATGCCGTACCCACAATCCATCCTACTTCGGTATGGGTAAGGTTGAATTCTGTTGCCCATGCTTGCACAAATGAACCTCTTGTAGCAAAGGCCAGGGCAGTAACTACTAATGCAACACAGCTGGCATTAAATAGTTGGGTTTTCTTGATAGTCTCCATATTGATTAGGTTAAGGTTAAGGTTAAGGTTAAGATTAAAGTGATTGCCGGTTTATTTTTTTTCAAAAGCTGCATCAAATGCAATATTTGAAGGAGGGAAGTCAACTTTACGGACAAATTCGCAAGCCTCTTTTGCACCGGATTCCCTGTCCATTCCACTATCTTCCCATTCAACCGATAATGGACCTTTATAGTTGATACGGTTAAGTGCCCTGATAATCTCTTCAAAATTTATATTGCCATGACCAAGGCTTCTGAAATCCCAGTAACGTCCCATTGTTCCGAATTCCGTATGACCACCGAAAACACCAACATCCGTAGGTACTTTTGACCAACCAACATCCTTCATATGTATGTGGAATATCTTTTCGGCGAATGTGTAAAGAAACTTTACGTAATCAACACCCTGATATCCAAAGTGGGAAGGATCGAAATTAAATCCGAAGTTGGGATGGTTATTAAGAGCCTTCAGGGTTCTTTTTGCAGAAGCTATATCAAATGCAATTTCTGTTGGATGGGCTTCCAGAGCAAAGTGAATACCAAGTTCATGATATTTGTCGAGAATTGGTATCCAGCGGGCAGTAAGGTCTTCATATCCCTCATCTATCATAGCCGGAGTAACAGGGGGAAAAGAGTATAGGAGATGCCATATTGAACTTCCGGTAAACCCGGTGACTGTATCAACTCCCAGCCTCTTAGCTGCTTCAGCTGTACTCACCATTTCATGTGCTGCCCTCTGACGAACACCTTCAGGATCTCCATCGCCCCATACATATGCAGGTAATATACCTTTATGCCTTTCATCTATGCGATCACAAACAGCCTGACCTACAAGGTGGTTAGCAATAGCAAAAACTTTAAGTCCGTACTTTGAAAGTGTCTCTTTCTTTTTGCGGCAATAGGCATCATCAGCTTTATTTACCTCAAAATGATCACCCCAACAGGCGATTTCCAAACCGTCATAGCCAAATGATTTGGCTTTCTGGCATAATGTTTCAAATGGCATATCTGCCCATTGGCCTGTAAAAAGTGTAACTGGTCTGCTCATAGTTTTAATATTTTATTATTGATACTTGTTATTTATTTTAAGTCCGAAGTCCGGAGTCAGAAGTCAGAAGTCAGAAGTTCAAAGTCAGACTTCCGACATCCTGGTTTCCGTCTTCCGGTTTCCTGCTTCCGAATTCTTTGACAAGTATAAAAAACATTCTTCTAAATAGCAATAATATTTTTTCACCGACCTTAAGTCTGAAAAAATGTTTCCTCAGATCTTTAGACGAACGCGGGATTATTGTTTGAGAGTGAGTATAAATATTTATGTACTGGAATTTGTTTACTTTGTATGATATTCTACAACATAATAATATGAAACAAATTTCAGATATTTTAATGGATCGCAGGACAATTCGGAAATACTCTTCTGAACCTGTTGATGATAAGCTTCTTAATGAGATTCTTATGATGGGCTGCCGGGCTTCCACAACAGGTAATATGCAGGTTTATAGTATCATTATAACCAGAGATGAACAAAAGAAAAAAGATCTTGCACCGTTACATTTTGATCAGAAGATGATCACCGG